>FUFK010042742.1_pt1 | contig 54349 bp, 53 predicted proteins | sample 1021851 | NCBI WGS metagenome assembly FUFK01 (sample SAMEA51879418, study PRJEB19060) | metagenome | reverse complement strand
GTCCAAAAATTGAACATTATCTAAAATTTTATCTCTGTTTGCCCTATAATTTTTTAACTGATCAATTAAATCTCCATAGCTATCTAAAACTGCTGAAGAGAGTTTGACCTTCCATAAACCTGACTCATGTTGTGATAAAGCTAATTGATTTAGAAATACACCTCTCATATGACATTCAATAAAACTTCTAAGAAGCGAATAGGCAATGTTATAATTGCCACAAAATGATTGGAAAATTGAATTGGTCAGAATCTTCTGAGATTCAAGATGATGGTGATTAAAAGCACCAAGTAAAGTTGCAGATTGATCTTGCTTACTTGCATCTTCCTCATAAGCAATAATCTCTAAATAAATTGAGTTGTAAAGAGAAAAAGCATCCAAGCCTCTAGTGAAATTATCTATAGAAAGTTGTTTTTCTAAATCAATATTAGGGGTAGAACTCTGTATTATGGATTCAGCTATATTTTTGTAAATTTCTTCGGACATTAATTTGTACCTGTTATGACCAGTGTACCTGCCCAGTCATTAGAATTTGCTCTCCAAGAATATACGTTTTTAAAATCAGATTTTGTGAAAAAATCTAACCATTCTCTTTCCTTCAACAAATGCATCCGAGTCCCTACTTTTTCTTGCCAATCGTGAGATTCCTCGTTCTCAAAATAATGGTCTATACCCATGATAAAACGACCATTTGGATTTAGCATTCCGTGGATTTTTTTAATTACTGATGAAGGGTTTTCTAAGTAGTACAGCACCTCCATTGAAAATATCAAATCAAATTTATGATTTAACTCAAAACTATTTAGATCTTTAAGTAAGAAGACGGCTTCGCTTTTCCTTTTTTCTGCATTCATAATCATAGTTTTAGCACCATCGATTCCCATTGAAAATGAACAACTGTTATTTTTTGATAACTTATCTGCAACCCAACCGTTTCCACAACCAAAATCTAGAAACTTGAATTCAGTACTGTTTTTTTCTGTTTGACTAATTGCAAAATCAAGAATTTCAGAAACNGAAGCTGAATGTGATGCTTCCATGCCTTTATCCTTTCCAATAATTGCCCATTCTTCAAAAACTTCAGTAGGATGCTTCATTAAAATTCATCAATATAGTCTATTTTAACTTTATTGAAAGATATTTAGGCACTACCTTGCATCTATAATATACTGCACCGCNNTGAAAAGTGNATGACTGAAGAAATTAGAGCCTATGCNGTAAAGCAAGANGTCGTAGATTATGATGCTGAAAATTTAGTTATGTTACAAGCTCAATTAATTAACANAGATTACGTAGGAAGANTTATGGTTGAGAAAGTATCTAAGGATGCTNAAAGCTATGCTGCTGGAAAACATTACATCCCNGGAGTAGCAATGAAGTTCGGTGAGCATCCTGTAGAGGCAGGACATAGAATTTTAACTGAGGAACTTGAAGTTGAGGACAGAGAAATAAGATACGTTTCAACTCAGTCTCACTGGAACGANGAAAGAAAACATTGGTATGTACTGTTTCTTTTCGAAACTGTAGATCCTCTAACTGAAGAGGAAATGAAGAATACATGCGATGGGATTGATGAATTAGTATACTTTGATTTAGAAGACGCTACGATTGAAAATTCAACACAGGGCCTCATTGATATACGAGAGGCTATGAGAAATCCTGGAAAGACATACATTTAACGATAATTACTAAGAAAATGGTTAAAATTTAACCAATTTGAAGGAAAACTATTAAAATATCTTGTTAGGCCGATATTGTGGTAAAAGAAATTATAGGTTGGAGAGAAAAAGTAGAACTAGTTGACTTTGATAATAGTATTATTAAAGCTAAGTTAGACACTGGAGCTAGGACTTCTTCCCTTCATGCCACTCATATTTCTGAAAGTGAAGATTCAGGCGAAAAATATGTTTCATTTAGGCTAAAAAATATAGGAACTAAAACAAAATATAAGTATTTTAAATGTAAACTACGAGAATGGAGAATAGTAAGGAATTCAGGAGGAGATGAAGAATACAGGCCAGTAATTCAAACCAAGATTAGAATTGGTAAGAGAGAAATGAATATTGAAATTACCCTAACCCAACGTTCTCGAATGAGCTACGATATGTTAATTGGTAGAACTGCACTTAGAAGAAAATTCTTGGTTGACTCAGGAAGGTCTTATTCTACAAAGCTGGTGAAGAAATGAAAATATTAGTTTTATCAAGAAACAAAAATCTTTACTCTACAAAAAGAATTATTAATTCGGCCGAAAAACTAGGGCATGAAGTACGTGTTGTAGACTACCTACGCTGTTATATGAACATCACTTCTGAAAAGCCAACTGTATTTTACAGAGGTGAAAATCTGAAAGAATATGATGCAGTTATATCAAGAATAGGGGCTAGTTATACCTTCTACGGCGCAGCTGTCGTTCGACAATTCGAGATGGCCGGNCTTTATACTATAAATCGTTCAAAAGCTATAACTCGCTCCAGAGACAAGCTAAGATCATTGCAAATTTTAGCAAGAGAAGGAATAGGCCTACCGGTGACTGGGTTCGCCAATCATACTGCTGATATTGATGGTATGATTGATACAGTAGAAGGCACTCCACTTGTAATTAAATTGTTAGAAGGCACCCAGGGGAAAGGTGTCGTACTTGCCGAAACTAAAAAAGGAGCAAGTAGTGTATTAAGTGCATTCAGACAACTTAAAGCNAACATTCTTGTTCAAGAATTCATAAAGGAAGCANATGGAAAAGACATAAGGGCCTTGGTTATTGGTGATGAAGTGGTAGGTGCAATGGAAAGAACTGCACCTGATGGTGACTTTAGAGCTAATTTACACNTGGGAGGTGCTGGGAAAGAAGTTGTTCTTACGGATAAAGAAAAAACAATTGCTGTAAAAGCTGCTAAGAAATTAGGATTAAGTGTAGCTGGTGTAGACTTAATCAGATCTAACAGAGGGTTATTAGTAATCGAGGTAAATTCATCACCTGGACTAGAGGGAATTGAAGCTACTACTAAGAAAGACATTGCAGCTAAAATTATAAAATATATAGAATCAAAAATTAAGTGACAACTAAAGTGTTAGGACTCCGCCTAAAGGCATAGGAGTTAATGGTTGCAAATCTCCTCTTAGCGAGGGGCCATCAGTAATTGTAGCAAAAATTCCTATCTCACCTGCATCGTTATTTGCTAAACTAAACCAGGGTCGACCGTACTGATCTACTGCCATGTCAAGGAAATCACCAAGGCCTCCGCATCTTTCATAGCCACAACCTTCGGGATATGCGTTACTGCTGTCTATTGGGTCCTCAGGCAAATTAACTTGAACCGTCGTAAAGAGTGGGTTTTCTGAAAAAGCATCTGTCAAGATTGTCATGTAACCATTCCAAGTTTGGTTTCCAACATCGCCCACATAACCGAACGCAACTCTGCCTTCTGAACCTGCTGTAACTACTGGAAAACCTGTACCCACAAGACCGATTGGAGGTGCCAACATCATTGCCTCGCTCCAAGATTCTCCGTTATCTCTTGAGTATGCATAATAAGGCATATTATCACTACCCATCCACATTGCATGAACATTATTGCTGTCGTCTATTGCAACTTGTGCTTCTTCAAAATTCCATGTGTCTGCAGTTCCAGAAGTCTCTGTAGGCAATGGATGCTCTGTCCAGGTAAAACCACCATCTGTGCTTCTGTAAATTGAATAACCGCTTCCGTTACAACCTACATTACCTCTGTAAAAATTACCGTTTTCAGCACCTTCAATATGGGCACTTAGTCCTCCACTGTTACAATCAAGAGGTGCACCTGGAACTTCAGGAGACCAAGTTAAGCCCCCATCAAAACTTGTTGAACAAAGAGGTGCTGCCCAATTTCCATTCACACAAAAAACCCATGTAGTTGGATGCGCTAATGCAGGGTAAGGTGATGAGCCTATAGTTTGATGATCTTGAACTGAGTAAGATGTAGCAAAGGTTGGAGGTGACCATGAAGAACCATCGTTGTCAGACCACTCAACCGTCATTCCTGCCAATGCATGCATATCAAATTTCATTATTCTATCTGTCCATTTGTCGACATAAACATAAGGATCATTGCTATTCGGAACTGGAGAAATAGGGTCGTAAACATTAACACATGAATAATCTGATAAATCAGTCATTCCAATGAGGCCTGTACATTGGACTATTGCTGTTGAACCTGCCGGTCCGTTACCATAGCTAGACATGTACAAATTATCACTTGAAGTAATTCCCATTGTTGGCTCGAAAGTAGTCATACCTATTCCATAATAGCTTCCTTGAGTCCAGAAGGGTACATTGTCCCCACTTAAATCTACAGTCAAGTTTGCTGACTCAATTGATTCTGAGTCAAGAGCATCAACTGCACCTGAGTAATGAAACCACGTTGTTTCAGGTATTGGATTTAAGAAATCGAAAATAGTAGGTTCTTCAACAACAATTCTGTTGTCCTCTGGTGCGAGACAACCAGTTAATGGCAAAATCAGCATGAATGCAGAAACGACAAAAGTGGATAAACGCACAATTCAAACTGCATTAGGTGTTATTTAAAATGTTCTAAATTTAAAGATGCCTCGGGGTGGAATGAGGGAAATGAATGTAGACTCTCTCCGACAGCCGAGGCTATTAACATGTCAAGTAGCGAGTTATAATATTATGTTTCTGATATTATTCCCACCAAGCAGGAACNTCAAACCAACGATTATCNCTCTCTGGTCTGTCGATAATTGGCAATGATAATGGTTGCTCAGCTTCAACTAGTGTGACTCCGGCAGAAGAACATGTAGAAGGCAAGTAATCTTCACCAGATTCCGTAATTTCCAACTTGATAACATGGCCCTCAGGAATAACTACATCCATTGGATTAAACTCCATCTGCATTTTATAAGTTGCAAATGGAGTAACTGATTTTGCCTCATATCCGCCATCTCTATATCTTAGGTCCATTGTAGCATGACCCAGTCGTAATCCTGATGTGCCATCCAGCATGGTAACGAACAACTGGCCACCATTACATGAATTTGCTCTAACTTGTGCATGAAAAGTTGGTAGACCTGAAATATGAAGCTCAGATTCCAAAGGTTGGCTTGATAATGTTATTGATGATGACGACGATACTGCTCCCATAGAGCCCCAAGTTGAGACATCATGTGTATGTATTTCAATGTCGGTTGAAGGCCATGTTTCTTCGACATGCCATTCACCATCATTTCTTTGTATTTGAACTTGAGATTTAGGCTCAGTACCTATTCCCTTNAGGTAATAATTAAACCAATTGTAAAGTTCAATTGACCAATCCATTCTTGTTACTTTAGGAAAGGCTTCTGCTCCATAACCACTACTCATATTTTCGTGAACATTGGGTTGATCAGGATAGTTGTGGCCCCATTGCCCCATTATTCCTTTGACATTTAGTCCTTTATCTCTTAGCATTTGGTATGTAGGAAAAGCGTGGTAAGGATCGACATTCCAGTCTTGCATTCCCCATACAATGTAAACACTACCTTCGTAATTATCAAGAACATCTTGAAGATGATAGCGCTCATCCCAGTAGTCATTCCATTGATCTCCCCCATATTCAGCAAGTGCATACGTTGTCCAAGGGCTAGCTGGACCTATTGCGTCATCACTGCACATCCTCATATCGTCTGTAGTTGCCCCAGCAGTAGCGCCTTCATACAGTGCATCGTAGAGCATCGCTCTAGATTCGCTCGACCCATTCCTGTAAAACATCTCTCTAACTCCTATAGAACCTGAAATAGGAACAATTGTTTTCAAATGCGGTGATGGATTCTGTGCAGCTTCCCAGTTTGTTGTGCCTGCGTAAGATTTCCCCATTAATCCTACATTGCCGTTGGACCAAGGCTGCTTTCCTAACCAATCTACTGCAGCTTGAATTCCAATCTGTTCTCCTAACCCTTTGACATCCTGACAATGAGTAGATTTACCTGAACCAAAAGTTGAAATTTGAGCCAATGCATAACCGTGTGGAACAAATTCCTCCAACACCCATTGACCTATGCCTAAATCTGGAATTGTATTTGGATTTGAACCTGCAAATTCATAATATGGATGTATTGTTGCTATAACTGGAACTAAAGTTCCTTCAGGTACCTCTGGCATCCATAGAGCTACATGCATTAGGGGATCTTCAGGATAGCCTGCATCTCTTTCTTCAAGAGGCAATTCGACTTGAACAAAATATTCAGAAGGTCCNGTCCAATTATATGGCCCTTTTTCAGGAAGTGTTGACCGCCAGGAAGAAAAATCCAAATCCATCAGATAACGCTTTTCTAAAGGCACTTCCCACCACTCGTAACCTGAAATGTCATTTTCATCAGATACTGATGAATTTAAGCATCCAGATACTAAAAAAATGAACGAAATTAACAGTGCCTGTGCTTTATGCATTACATGCTAAATGGTACGCTTAATTATATTTCTCCCATTATAAGTATGTATTAATGTTAGGTAGTTTTTACAAGAAAAATTTGTTAAACTTTTTAGCTAAAATTGATAAAGGAACCGTTACAATCAATGATGATTTTTCATCTACGTTTGGAAAAGGAGAACCTAAGGTAACTATTGAGGTTGTTTCACCGAGATTCTACCGAAGAACAATCCTTGGTGGAGATTTAGGATTTGCTGAATCTTATGCTAAAGGTGAATGGTTTACTGACAATTTGACCGATTTAATAACTATACTTATTTTGAATAAGGAAAATCTAGCTGGATTAGATGTCAAGTGGAGTTTCCTAACAAAGGTCTTCGCTAAGATTGGCCACTGGAGAAGAAGAAATACTATTTCTGGAAGTAAGAAAAATATTCAAGAACATTATGATTTAAGCAATGAAATGTTTATGACATTCTTAGACAAAACTATGACTTACTCCTGTGGATTCTTTGAAAATGAAAATGACTCACTATACCAATCTCAAATCAATAAAATTGATAAAATAATAGAGAAAGCAGACATAAAGAGTGAACATCATATCCTTGAAATTGGTTCTGGATGGGGNGCTTTAGCAAGAAGGGCTGTAGAAAAAACCGGATGTAAAGTAACAACAATAACACTATCAAACAGACAGTATGACTACGTCAACAAAATGATAAAAGAGGAAAATTTAACGAATAACATTGATATTCAGTTGATTGACTTCAGAAATGTTAAAGGAGTGTATGATCGAATAGTTTCAGTAGAAATGATCGAAGCCATAGGCTATGATTTATTCAACTCCTATTTCAAAAAAATTGAGGAACTAATGAAGCCTGAAGGAACTGCAGTTATTCAAGCTATAACTTATCCTGATGAAGGATATGAAACATATCGTAAAGGATGTGATTTCATTCAAAAATTTATATTTCCTGGGAGCTTACTACCATCTATAGGAGCCATGGAAAGCTCAATAAATTTAACTGAGTTAAAATTGGACAATATTGAAAAAATAGGTAGCCATTATGCGACCACCTTAAACATTTGGAATCAGAATTTTAATAAAAATATCGAACAGATTAAAGAAATGGGCTTTGATCAGTACTTCATAAATCTATGGAACTATTATTTTAGTTACTGCGAAGCTGGATTTGCAAATAATACTATAGATGATGTCCAATTAGTGGTAAAAGGAGGAACTGCAAATGCTTGAAGCCTATGAAAATAGATTACCTGGAGAAAAACTATCTTTACTTGTGAGTTTGCCATTTATTTCAGTCCATATTGGTGCTTTATTTGCTTTGACTATTTCGCCTTCTCCCTTTGCACTCTTTATGGTTTTTCTGATGTATTTCATTAGAATGTTTGGAATAACTGCTGGTTTTCATCGTTTTTTCTCGCACAAGACTTTCAAAACAAGTCGTGCATTCCAATTTATTTTAGCATACTTAGCAACGTCTTCTGCNCAAATGGGTCCAATATGGTGGGCATCTCATCACAGACATCACCACAAATACACTGATGAAATTGAAGATCCGCATACTCCCACTCTCAAAGGGTTTTTTTGGGCTCATGTAGGATGGATCATGTCTCCGTCAAACGTGCCAACAAAAGAAGAATATGTGGGAGATTTGAAGAGATTCCCAGAACTAAGATTTTTAGATAAATATCACTACTTAGCTCCATTTAGTATGGCTGTATCCCTTTTTGCATTGGGTGAATATATGGCTTTAAATCATTCTCAATATGGTACAAATGGAATTGAACTTCTAATGTGGGGCTTCTTTGTTAGCACCGTTATTCTATACCATGCCACATTTACTGTAAACTCAGTTTGCCATGTTTTTGGCTACAGAACTTATGATACAAAAGACGGTAGTGTAAACAATTGGCTTGTTGCAATCTTAACCTTGGGAGAAGGATGGCACAATAACCACCATGCATTCCCGAACTCAGAAAGGCAAGGTCATAAATGGTACCAAATTGATATTTGCCATTACATATTGTGGTCTCTTTCTAAAATAGGAATTGTTTGGGATATTCGTGATGTACCAGATGATTCAATTAAAGTGAAAAGATACGGTTCAAATGTGGTATAACTCGTTACTGGCTAGAGGATTAATTCCTGACTGGATATTAAGGCGAGGAGTTCAAAGTCAAGGAAAGCAAAGACTTCAGATGATGAGCAATGCAGATCTCAGACAAGAATACCAATCCTTTCTCAAGGAAGCAAGTTCTGGAGAAATTGCAGTTCACACTGATGATGCTAATAATCAGCATTATGAAGTCGATTCTGAATTTTTCCAATATTGTTTAGGTAAAAACCTAAAGTATAGTTCTTGTTACTGGAACGAGGATACTTCTTCGCTTGATGAGGCTGAAGAAATTATGTTAAATTTATACTGCAAGAGAGCTAAAGTAAAAGACGGAATGTCAATTTTAGATGTTGGATGTGGTTGGGGTTCATTAAGCTTATATCTCGCACAAAATTATCCTAATTCTAAAGTAACTGGAGTTTCAAATTCTAATTCACAGAGAAAGTTTATTGAACAATTAGCCTATGAAAGAGAATTGAAAAATTTAAAGATAATTACTGAAGACATTAACACGTTTGATACTGATGATAATTATGATAGAATAATGTCAATAGAAATGTTTGAACATACTAAAAATACTAAAAAACTAATGAATCGAATAAACAATTGGCTAAAATCAGAAGGCCTCTTTTTCATGCATGTTTTTGCTCACAAAAAGAACCCATATTACTTTGACACTGACGAAAAAAACGCTTGGATGGCAAAATACTTTTTCACAGGAGGGATGATGCCAAACCACGATTTATTCAAAGACTTGCAGTCTAATCTAGAATACCATAAGTCTTGGATGCTACCTGGGACTCATTATGAAAAAACATCAAATGCTTGGCTAGCTAAAATGGACTTGAACAAAGATAAAATAATTCAATTATTTGAAAAGAATAATAAAAAAAGTGTTGCGAGACAAAAGTTCCACTTTTGGAGATTATTCTATATTGCATGCGCTGAAATTTTCGGGTACGATAATGGAAATGAATGGATTGTATCGCACCATTTGTTTGGAAAGAGTAAAAAATGAATATTGGTGTTATAGGTGCAGGGGTTGCTGGATTAACTGCAGCGAATTTACTTTCAGAAAAGTACAACGTTACCCTTATTGAAAAGGAAAAACGTATAGGTGGACATACTAATACCATTAATGTTGAAGAAAATGGAGAGAAAATTGGAGTAGATACTGGATTTATTGTATTAAATGACAGAAATTATGTAAATTTTAAGAAATTATTAGTTAAATTAAACGTAGAAATCCGAGATACCGACATGTCATTCAGTTATTATGATGTAAACGATGGCTTTAACTATGCAGGCACTGGAATATCTGGCTATTTCTCACAAAAAAAGAACTTTTTTAGCCCTAAACACTATCGTTTTCTTTTAAATGTAAAGAAATATTCAAAAAAAGCTGCTGATGATGTCGCAAATGATAAACTGATAGATGAGACTTTAGGTGAATATTTAGAAAGAAATAAATTTCCTGAAGACATCATCAACAAATTTATGATACCTATGGGTGCTGCAGTCTGGTCAGGATCTAGGAATGAAATCGCAAACTTTCCGGTTAAAATGTTTTTGAAGTTTTTTGATAATCATGGTATTTTAGACTTGAACAATGCACCTCAATGGCATACAGTTGTAGGGGGAAGTTGCACTTATGTAGAGAAAATAATGAGTGATTTTAATGGTAAAGTAATCAAAGGAAACGGTGTCAAAACAATAATTCGCAAAGATGGAAATGTTATAGTTTCTCTAGATAATGGAGAAGAGCTATCATTCGATAAATTAGTATGTGCAACACATGCTGATCAAACCTACAAAATGATTACTGATATTACTGATGAAGAGAGACTAATCTTAGAACCATGGGAATATTCTAGGAATCGAACTGTTCTTCACACTGACTCATCTTTTATGCCACCTTCAAAAAACGCATGGGCCTGCTGGAATTACATCAAAAATAAAGGAAGTAAAGATGAGGATAATGTGTCAGTTACATATTATATGAATAGATTACAAGGTTTGAGTACCAATAATGATTACCTAGTAACACTTAATCCAGTTACTGAAATTCCTAAAGACAAAATAATCTATGAGACTGTATACACACATCCTAAGTATACNCAGCAATCGTTAGCAANACAAAAAAATATAAATGATGTCAGTGGAAAGAAAAACGTATTCTTTTGTGGAAGTTACTGTAGATACGGATTCCACGAGGACGCAGTACTTTCTGCTGTAAATGTGGCAAAAAAATTAGGCTGTGATTTGTGAAATTAAACTCAAGAATATACGAAGGAAAAATAACCCATGCGAGGACAAAACCTGTAAAACATAATTTTTCTTTCCCGATTTATACATTCGTGCTAGACTTAGATGAGCTTGATGTTCTAGATAAAAAAGTACGATTTTTTGGTTACAATCGAGGATCAGTTTTCACGCTTTACGATTCAGATCACTTAGGCTCTGGTGATGGTAGTATCNGATCAAAACTAAAAGGCTGGTTGATCAAATTCGGCTATAATGAAAATTATAGTAAAGTAAAAATGATTACAACTTTAAGAGTTTTCAAACATACATTCAACCCTGTAATATTTTATTACTGTTTAGACTATGAAGGCAATATCGTATATCACGTTGCTGAAGTACACAATACATTCGGAGAAGGACATCTGTACATTTTAAAGGATGGGAAAAAATCGAACATTGGAACTGAATACTTGGTTCCAAAACGTTTTCACGTTTCTCCGTTTAACAAAGTAGAAGGAGATTACAATTTTCATTTTTCTGAATTAAATAAAAAAATGGATGTAAGGATAAATGTTTCAAAGGAAAAGAAAAACTTTTTCTATTCTAGAATATCTGGAAAAAGTTTGAAAATTTCAAGATATAGCTTAATTAAATTAATACTGAAGTATCCTGTTCGCACATTGCTAATAATTCCAAAGATTATGGCTGAGGCTGCTAAACTATACTATGTTAAGAACTTGGAAATAGTGGATAAACCAGACCCTTCCTCAAACAAAACATACGAGGCTACTTATCCTGCATACATTAGCGACTTTCAAACATCTGAAGATGCTGACGGAATAGGAAGATGGTTTTTCAGTAAAATTTACTAATGTGTTCATTCAAAATAATAGAAAAAGTGCCAAGTCCAGAAACATACATGTATCTAAGAGAGGCTTCGGGAATGCCTCCAAGAACAATAGAGGGTGCGAAAAAGGGACTTGGTAATGAATTATATTCTGTTTTACTTGTTAACGAAGAAGACAATGAGACCATAGGCATGGGAAGATTAGTAGGAGATGGAGGAACCGTTTTCCAAATTTGTGATATGGCAGTAATAGTCAAGTTTCAAAATAAAGGAGGAGGGACTATGATTATGAATGCCTTAATGGAATTTATTGAAGAAAAAAAAATCGATAGAGCTTACATAAATCTAATAGCTGACGTCGATAACTTTTATGAAAAATGGGGATTTAAGCCAACTGATCCTGAATCAAAAGGAATGTACTTGAGAACATCAAAACTATAACTTTTTCAAACTTAACTTCACTTTAGTTTGCTCATCCATGTATTCTAAAATTGATAGTTTTTGCTCTGTGGACAATTCACCTGATCTCAACATTGATTTTAACTTGTGTGCAGATAGTTCTTGTATTTTAGCCCATAAATTTAATTCCTTTAGAGTAGATTCCAACTCATAACGTCTTAAATCTTTCTTTTCTGGCATTTTAAAATTTGAATCTTCACTGAAAGTAACTTTGTAATCTTTACCGTTTACCGAATTGTGGCCTGATTCTTTAGAATAGCTAATCAACTTATTCTCTAATGTTTCTAGCATAGCATCCATATCTGAAACATATTCCTTTTTCTTATTTTTAAGCTCTACAAGTTTATCAACAGTTTCGGAAGCTTGATTTGCAGTCATGGTAGAGGTGTCAACAAATGGGTTTGAAACTTCACCAGAGTTAGTGTGTCGCATTCTTAGCTTTACTAAATCCTCCATTTCTTTAGGTAATGAATCTACTTCATATCGAAGATAGGAATTACCTGAATTGTTTGGATGAAGCCAAACTAGGAACATATTACTTATTTTTTTACCGTAATTTTTTTCTAAAATCCATTTGTATGTGTTAAGCTGAAGAGAATACTTCCAAAAATTAGCATCAGGCAAATGTGATATGCAGTCTACAATTGCTGAAGCCCATTTATTTTCTTTTACAACTTTTTTCGATCTTTTCCAATCATAGATTTGTAAAGTTCCATCTGGATTTTCAAACAACATGTCAACCGACCCAGCTAACCTGAGCTCTTTATCCCAGACCATCCATTCTGTTCTGTAAGGCGTAAGCTCATTTCCAACAGCTTCATTGAACTCACGAAAATACTTCCATTCCAGACTACCATCGTCTTCAACATCCATTCCATTGTAAAAACACTCAATGTTGTAGTGCATCTTAGTACCAGCTTCAGAGGCTTCGATACCATCATTATTCCATTTCATTTTTATTTCTTCCCTAGTCATACCAAAATAAGGACTTTTGGACCATCTAGGAGAATTCATCATCTTGGAAATAACTGAATCTGCATCAAATTTAGGGAAATGTGTACTATTCCATGAAGTAACAGACATGTAGTCTGAATCTCCATCTATCGTGTAAATATGAGGACCTTCATCAAAAGAAATGTGTGCATCCCTTTGATGAGCATTTTTCTTTGATAAAAAAGTAGGTTCTTCCACTTTGCATGTATTACAATGACATACTTAAAAATATAGAAGCAAAAAAATTTTAAAGTCCAATCTCTGAGAAATTATGGAACTAACAACCCTTGAAGACTATGTTAGACGTGAAGTGTTTAAAACAGATAGAGAATTGTTTGATTTTTGCCCCTCTTGTGACGAGACTGGTAATACAATACGTGCACTAATGGAAGGATTATTTATTCAGGCAAAAAAACTTCAAAAAGAGCGCGACGAAATATTAAAAGTCAATCGTTCAATAGCNAAAAGTATAACTGAACTAAAAAGTGTTGTTGAAAATATTGGAAATTTGACTTAACCGTAGGCATTAGATAATTCCTTTATTATACCATATTCTAAAGTAACGTATGGAAAAACTAGTAGCTATATCAGGAGTCGTAAAATCATACTCCGAAACAAGTGTACTTACTGGTGTTGATTTAGACATAGCACAGGGTGAATTAATTGTGCTACTAGGGCCCTCTGGTAGTGGAAAAACTACACTGCTTAACTTGATAGCTGGAATTGACACTGCAAATAGTGGTGAAATTGTAGTGTTGGGTAAAAATCTATCTACAATGACTGATCTAGAATTAACTGAGTACAGAAGAGATTCTGTTGGTTATATTTTTCAATTCTATAATTTATTACCTAATTTGACTGTTTTAGAAAATGCCTCGCTTGGATTGGAACTAAAAGGGGAAAAATTAGACTATGCAGAGGTAATCTTGGAAAAAGTGGGTCTTGGAGATAAATCTCAAAGATTTCCTGCACAATTATCGGGAGGCGAACAACAAAGAGTGGCTATAGCCAGAGCCATGGCGAAAAGCCCGGCTTTGATAGTAGCTGATGAACCAACTGGAAATTTGGACAAAAATAATTCAAAATCAGTTAGAGAATTATTCAAAGAAATTGCCCACAATGCAACAATTATCATAGCTACTCATGATAACGACTACCTCAAAATTGCAGACAAGGCCTACGAATTGAACGAAGGAAAATTGATAAAAATTAAATGAGCATAATATTTAAGAAATTCCAAAGAGACCTATACTCTGAGTTACCCAAAATTGCAGTTTCAATACTGATAATTTCAATGGGTATTGGAGGATTCATTACTTTTTTCCAAGTTTCAGAAAACATCAAAGAAACTGTGGATTCGCAATATGAGGAAATGAATTTAGGAGATTCCTGGGTTAATTTACAACCAATACCAGTTCCAACTCCAGAAGAGCTTATAGATTACAGCAGAGAAAATAATGATGAGAGTATCAATGAAATTCTTCCCAAAATTGAAGTTATGCAACCGAGATTGCATCTTTATGGTAAATCAGAAGGTAGTAATGGTCCTATTATCATTGAAATCTTGGGATTGCCTGAAGAACAAAGGATAAATAAATTAAGAATTACAGAGGGAGGAGATCTGTCTACAGAAGCAAAATCAAATAATGTTCCTGTAGTCGTTGAATCACGATTTGAAAAGTACCATGGCTATGGCCTAGGCGATACATTTAACCTATCTATTGTTAAAATCGATCAAGAAGCCATAGAATTTGAAACTGTCAATGTGACCGTTGAAGTCGTTGGTGTAGCTGTATCTGCCGAATATTTTCTAATAACTGGCAATCAAGGTGTATTTGTTCCGAGGCAATCAACTATAGGTGTCATGTTTGTAAACCTACCAGTTTTACAAAATGTAACCGGATTTGACGGAATGATTAACCAAGTTAGTATTGTTTCTGACAATAATGTTAATGAACTATTCACTGGCACTCCGTTAGAGAATGTAATTATTTCCTCTTATGAAAAAGAGAATATGGAATCCTACATGATTCTAAATAATGATCAGAAAGGAGTTAAGCAAGTAACGCCAAAACTAGCTGGAATTTGGTTGATTATTGCAGGGTGTACTATTTCTTTGAATCTTTATCGAATTATTCAGTCACAAAAGAAACAAATTGGAGTAATGAGAGCTGCTGGGATGACATCAAATGAAGTCATGTCGTTCTACACATGGTATGGAATTTTCATTGGAGCTATTGGATCAATTGGAGGTATCATTGCTGGTTTTGGAATATCTGTGTACATTACATACCAATACTCTTTGGCTACAGAAATTCCAGGAATTGTTTACGGATTATCTCCAACATTAGTATTAATTGGAGTAGCTTTAAGCATGATTTCTAGCTTAGTTTTCATAGTTCTGCCAGTAAGAAAGGCTGCTAATATTGCGATAACTGACTCAATGTCTCCGGATATTCCCAGCTTCAAGGATTCAAAAATAACTGAAATGAGCTCTCGCCTATCATTGTCTTTAAGATTAGCCTTTAGAAATTTTTCGCGGAATAGGACTAGAACTATGCTAACCACTATAGGTCTTTCACTAGCACTTGTCACTCCATTCGCTTTAGGAGTTATATTATCAAGTACTGAAAACGCAGTCGAAACGAGTTTTGACCTTCCAGGCTGGGATGGGACTGCTGTCTTCGATTCTTTTCAAGAGCAGAATTCAACTATAATTGAATTAGAGGAGAGAGACTACATAATTAGTGCAAGTCCAGTTTTATCTTGGGAGATTAATGCTTTCAATGAAAGAATAGTAGTAATTGGCTCGAATTATGGAGATGTGTTTAGCTTACCTACTGAAACTGAATTTAGCCAATTTACAAGAAACGACGAAATAATAATTGATTCATTATTTGCAATGAGAAATAATTTAGAGGTAAACGATAATTTTGAGGCCTCGTTATTAGGACAAAAGAAAAATCTTACTGTTGCTGCAATTCATACACAAATTCTGGGNGGCGGATTTATGAGTCTCGAAGGTTTGCAAGTCTGGCTACATGAATGGGAAGATGAAATAAAATCGCTTGCTGTTAACTCATCCGTTCTCAACGAAACCGAAATTGAAAAATTACCTGAGCTACCAAATAAACCAATTAGTGGAGTTTATCTCACTGGGGACGCTATACGTTTGAATAACGAATCACCTGACTACATGGTTGCAGTTATTGCAAAGGATGATCTAAAAGGTCAAGTCGATAAGTTAATGGAATTATTTACTTTTTTCATTAACTTGTACTATGGCTTAGCCGCAGTTATGGCGTTCTTGATTATCGCTAACACTGCAACAATAAACATGTTAGAAAGGGAAAGAGAAATGGCTACCCTGAAAACACTGGGGACAAGTGATGTAATACTAAGTAAAGCCACTTCAGCTGAAAATTTTGTAATGGGTACTATTGCTGGAATATCTGGCATTCTAATCGGATATCCTATTGCTGTTTGGCTACTACAAACGTTCACATATGAAATATATTATGTTCCTACTTATTTCCCGAATGGGTTACCTATAGTGATGATTATTTGTGTTATACTACTCAGTGTATCTGCAACTATTCCTTCTTGGATTAGGTTAAGAAATATGAATCTTGGAAATTTGGTTAGATCCATTGAAAGATGATCTGATTATATATATGTTTTAAAAAAAACACAATTTTGGGGCTTTTTTTAAATATGTCGTGATTACTTATTTAAACTATTTTGGTAAAGGCGCAAAATGGAACAACTAAATGTCCTTGCCAAACAAGTAAATCGTAATCCTTCGATAGTGATTGGAGCTGTAATGTTTGTAACTGCAATCATGTTTACTATTTTGATTACAGCACCTGAAGCTGGTGACCCAAGTCAATCTGGATTTATACCTGAAAACGAAGTTGTAGATGCCATGACTGATATAGGTGAAAAATTTAGTACAGAGTATCAAGTTGTTACACTTATAAAATCTGATGATGTAATATCATCTTCAACATTTGTTGACATGGTANAATTGCAAATAGCATTTACTGATGATGAAGATATATCTAAAAGTTTAACAGATCAACAGACAAAGATAAACAGTATTGTTTCCTTACCAAACTCATTAGCTATACATTTTAATTTTACAGGCGATAATTTATCTGAACTAAAGTCTCTTTATGAAAGTAAAAGTGATCAAGAAATAAAATCTGCCTTACAAGATGCTATTGGAGACCCTTATGCAGGAGCTGCAATAATTCCCCTACTAGGTGAATTTAATGAAAATAGTACTACTGCTAAATCTACAATCATTACACTAAAGTTAGACAACAGTAATCGTGAAGGTGAAAACTCTGTTCAAGCACTTGAAAGAGTTGCTAAGGTTGAAAACGTAATGGGAACCATTTCAATGGACCATCGCGAGAATAAATTCACTGGTACAAGTGCTTATTCATTGGGCCAAGGCGCAATGGATGCTGAAATTAATTCTCAATTTGAAGAGGATATTGGAAGTAGGCTGATGCCTTTCGTATTAGGTTTCATATTACTAGTATTGTACTTAACATTCAGATCTGGAACTGATATGCTATTAACTCTNCTTGCACTCTTTATATCTATAATTTGGACCTTTGCTTTTGGAGTTATACTCGATTTTGAACCAAGCTTTTTCTTGACAATAATTCCCATTTTACTAATTGGATTAGGTGTAGATTATGGAATACATCTAACTATGAGATATAGGGAGGGAGTTGTTGAAAATGGCGATATCGATAAAGCAAATAAAACTGCAATTATTTCCGTAGGTTCTGCTCTTTTATTTGCCACAATTACTACCATGATTGGCTTCTTTTCAAATCTATCATCTGAAATTGTACCAATAAAGGAATTTGGTATACAAACTGGATTGGGGATTTTGTCTGCTTTTATTATTTTTGTAACTTTTCTACCTGCCTGTAGGATTGTTATTGACAGATATTACGAAAGTAAAGGTAAAAGTGTGCTTTCACAAACTAATATTGACATAATTAAAGCTAAAAAAATAGGCAGCGAAAGTGACGCCATATCTGATAAATTCATGAGTATAGGATCTACTTTGGCTCTTAAGTATCCTGAAAAAACTCTTGCCTTCTTTGTAGTTTTAACACTTATTGCAGGATATGGTGGAAGTCAAATTTCGTCAGAATTCAACGCAGAAGATTTCCTACCACAAGAAGTTGAAGTTGTAAAACAATTTAACTACTACCAAGACAATTTCGGAGACTCGGCCGGTGAAGTATCATTCATTTATATAAGTGGAGAAAATTTAGCTACCAACGCAGTTTTCCAAGCTATCGATGACACTCAGGAACAACTTTTGATAGATGACACTTATGTTTCTAGTGATCCAAATAGCATATTCTCAGCTTTAAATGGAATGAGAAATTTGGCTTCTAATCAATCGGGATATTTCTATAACGCAACTTTTGCTGAAATGTTCAATTCAAAAGATGCTGATAATGATGGAATACCTGATACTGATGCAGATGTGAAGGAATTACTGGATTGGGTATTCGTAGGCGACGGTGTGAATCAGCCATCTATGATTAAAAATTTCATTTATTATGATGAAGAAACCGGAGAATACACTGTTTCATATATTATGCTTACAACCAAATCTAAAAATGTATTTTATGTTGAAGTCAGTGATGAATTAAATAAAGACATTAAACCGCTCGAAGATATAGAATCCAGTAGTAAAATTAAAGTAGTTGCAACAGGACAACCTCCCATATTTGTGGTTGTTATGGACACTATAACTGCAACTATGATTCAATCAATTTTATACACAATTGCATTATCTTCTTTGGTTTTAACTGCAGTTTTCTGGTTTAATGATGGACAACCTCTGTTAGGTATTCTAACAATAATTCCAGTTTTATTAGTTCTCACATGGATTCTAGGAACTATGGTTGTTATTGGATATACTCTTAACGTAATGACTACGTTAATTGGAGCTTTGACTATCGGTTTAGGTGTTACTTATGCTATACACATTTCGCATAGATTTATAGAAGAGCTTGAAGAACATCATTCATTAGAAAAAGCCGTTAATAATACAGTAAAAAACACTGGATTCTCACTATTTGGTGCTGCAATGACTACTGTTCTTTCTTTTGGAGTACTATCTCAATCAATATTGGTTCCAATGCAGCAATTTGGTACTATTACTGCATTAACAATTTTATTTTCATTCTTATCCTCTGTTTGGGTTCTACCAAGTATTTTAGTTCTTTGGGCTAGACAATCTGGACTAACTGAAAATAAAACAAATGATCATGATAATAAAATACCTGAAGCAAAGGAAAAATCTGATGCTCCTGTGATGGCTACAACTTCGGATAACGAAAGTGATGACAATTCAGAAGAAGAATAGTTAAAATTTACTTATTAGCTTTAACACAAGCTTCTCGCAAGAATTGAGATCGCTATCGTTAGATGATCTCAAAACTATAGTAGCACCGTAAACTCCGTCTCTGGAGAAAGGATAACTACCGACAGACACATTTGAAAATTGCTCTTGAATTAGCGTTAATTCTTCTGCAAAAAAACTTTCTCCAACCATAATGTCATAGGATCTTGATTCAACTACATCCCCGGCCTCAAGATAGTCATACATTCCCTCTAACATTCCCTGCATTATTTTTGGAATACCTGCCATAACAAAAACATTACCTATCTTGTAACCTGGAGCTTTAGTAACTGGACTGTAAATTAATTCACCTCCCACCGGAATGCGAAGCATCTTGAGGAGAGGTTCCGTTAATTCCTTCCCGTCGAGAAATTCCTTCATCTTTTCTAATGCATCATCATCAACTTTAGCTTCAACACCAAATGCCTTAGCAACACACTCTGTTGTAATATCATCATGTGTTGGACCTATACCTCCAGTTGTGAATACATAATCATATTTTTTTCTTAACGAATTTAATGCACCAATTATAGCTCCCTCATCATCTAAAACTACCCTAACCTCAGATAATGAAATACCTATTTTACCTAACCATTTAGCTAAGTATGCTAAATTCTTATCTTCAGTTCTACCTGAGAGAATTTCATCTCCAATAATAACCAAAGAGGCTCGCTTCACAGTTTTTCCAATTCTTTAATTCTTTTTTCCATTGGCGGGTGAGTTGAAAACATGTTGATGAAAAAATCTCCTCCCCTCAATGGATTAACGATGCACATTGCTGCATTGCTTGGAGAACCACAGTCCAATGGCTTCCTGTGATTTTCCCATTCTAATTTTTTCAATGCACTAATCAATGCCCATGGTTTGTTAGTCAACTTAGCTGCAGTCGCATCTGCATGATACTCTCTTGAACGTGATACAGCCATCTGAAGTAAAAATGCAGCCAAAGGTGCAGTTATAGCTACTAGAATCATAATCCCAGGATGGACATTTCGGTTACGCCCACCAAACATACTATTCCACCACATCATTCTAGCTGCGAATGATATGAAGCCAGCTATGGTTGCTGCAACGCACATGACTAAGGTATCTCTATTCTTTACGTGGGCCATTTCATGAGCCATCACTCCTTCAAGCTCGTTGTCATCCAAAACAGACATTATTCCGGTGGTGGCTGCTACGACTGCATTTTTTGGATTTCTGCCTGTCGCAAAAGCGTTTGGAGTAGATGAAGGAACTATCGCTACTCTAGGCATCGGTAAACCGTTTAAATCTGCTATTTTTTTTACTATACCAAATAATCTAGGGTTGTCATTTCTATCAATAACTTTGGCACCATATGCCCTTAGAACAATCGAATCACTATAAAAATATGAGAAAAGATTTATTGCAATAGCAATTACTGAAAAAATAATAATTCCATTCGAGGAACCTGCAGCTACAAATCCTACTATCATCATTAGTAGAGTCAGCATAAAGTATAAGCCAAATAATCTCAAAAAAGCCATAATTTACTATAGTGCCCCCGTAAATAAAATTTGTTCAGTCAACATAGTGTTCATATTCATGATTTTCAAGCATTCGAATTGCTTTCTGCTCAACATCTGGATCATATCTGAACACAGGATTAGGACTATCTCCCTGAGGTTGACGTAGTTTATCTAAATCGCCCTCTGAAAAGGCTTTCACAGCCTCGACCATCAAATTTGAAGCTACGACTGAGGTTTTGTAACACAAATCATGGTAATCGTCTCCCCGCTTAACTTCTATTTCTCTTTTTCCAACTAAGTCACCTGCATCAATATCTGTTGAACAAAAGTGACAACTACTTCCAATTTTGATTCCCTCGTGAACGCTCCATGCTGGTGATGCTGAGCCTCTGCACTCTGGTAAAAGTCCCGGGTGTGAATTTAGAACTCCGCCTTTATTCCCACCGAACTCTAAGATTTTACCCCTTATGATTCTAGTTCCTCCAAAAACTATCAAATCTGGGTTCGCTTTTTCAATATGAACCATACAATGTTCGTCGTTGTGAATTGGAACTTCCACAAAAGGAATATTATGCTTCTCAACTTGAGAATGCATAGTAGGAGCTAAAGGATTAGAGCCAATCCTGAACTCAAACTTCTCTCTTTCGGTATTTCCGCCGTCTGAATTTTCTTCAATAATTAAGGATGGAATGAAGCCTGAGTCAATGAGCTGAGATAGCATTTCTCTACCCCAAGGATGTTCTGTTATAGAAAAAAATACAAAATTCATTTTTGTGCAACCACCTTAAACTCAACTGAGATAGGAGTAGGGAGAGAACCCACTTCAATTGTTGTTCTAGTAACTTCATACCCTTCCAAATATTCTGAATAAATTTGATTGAATTGTGAAAAATCGTCTTTCATATTTGTTAAAAAAACCATTATGTCAACAACATTAGACATTGATAAATTAGCCGCTTCTAAAATCGCATTAACATTACTAAAAACTGCATGTGTCTGTGCCTTAATTCCTTCTGGTATTTCATCAGTTTCGGGATGTCTTGGCCCTACTCCAGATAGGAAAACTAGATCTCCTGCCTCTTTAGCATGAACATATTTCCCTACTGGTTTAGCTGCTTTTTCTGAATTAATTGCCATCTCTTTCCTCTAATGGCCCCATACCTGGTTGATCATAAAAGTCTAAAACTTCTCTATCTCCTTTATAGAATTCAGGATCATCTTCATCATACTCAAGGTCACCAGCTGTATCTTCTGCCGGAGTTAAGGTTACAACTGCTGCACCAGTTCCACAGATTGGTTCATAAGCAAGTACATTTCCGTCGTAAAGATTATTTTGACCCATTATCGAGGCCATTATCCAAAATGGCTTGAAACTGACTACCTTTGGAACTCTAGCTTCATTGTGAAATTGCCTAGACAACTGGGAAACATCTTCCAACCTACCTTTCTCAAGATACTCCAGAAACTTAGAATTCCACTCATGATCTTTAAGTGAATGAATTCTGTCATCTTTAGGATCAATCTCTACAGTGTGTAACCTATTCGATAATGCAGAAACCACAACGACTGCTGCTTTTTTTCCACTTTCATCTATAGCATCTCTTATCGATTTACCGAGAACTATACTCTCGGCCCTATTGGCATACATATTACTTGAAACGATTATTGCAGGCAACTTATTATCTGGATTTAATAGTTTTAGAGCTACAATTGAACCTGTATCTATAGGAAAACCATAGTAAGAAACGGTGCGCGCATGCAATCCTCTATCTTTGCATTTAGTAACTGCTAATTCTGCAAATTCGGGATCCATTCTAAATTTATAATCTATACTTCCTAAATCGTGAAACTCTTCATCTACATATGTCCATTCAGGTTCAGGATATGCCTGAATTTGATGACCTAAAATCGAAGGCCAAAATGTACTGTAAAGTACTAAAATTTCAGCTCCACTTTCCTCAATTTCTACTTTCGCTTTTTCATAGGCATCTCGGACCCTTTGCCAGCCTTCATTTTTCTCTGGACAAAGAAGTGGATGAGGTAAACCAGGAACTAAAACTCCCTTACAGACGTTATCCTCTCTCATATTTTTGCCTTTTTAGGGTCCCAACCAATAATTGCATTACCGGTACCTATTACTGTCCCGTAAGCATGTACTGTAGCTTTGTAATCTGGGAAACCAAGTGCACTCATTAACCAAGTTAAACAGCCTGCTTCAGTTTCAGCAACTGTCTGTTCGGTAAAATCTGGCATTAAATCAATCATTTCCCTTGTTTTACCTTCTTTCATTAAGTTAATCATCTTCATATCCCAAAGATATTGATTATGATTAGTAATATGCTCTTTACTCATATCTTCTGGAATCTCTGGCTCTGTTGTGAAATGGCGATGAGATAATGAATTGCTGGACAATAGTAATGCTTTCTTTCCTGAAGCTTCTACAGCTTTACGTGTTGCTTCTCCCAATTTTATCATATTAGCTTGCATAAGCTCTGAATTAAAATAAAACTTAGAACGATTTGAAGAAATACATACTATTGGTTTATCCCATTTAGGATTTACTAAGTGGCCACTGGTTATGGTTCCATAGTCTATCCTGAAATCTGGATTCTCCATCATTTTAACTAACAAACCTTCCTCTGCTGCACTGTCATGAATTGCCTTAGATAATTCTACATCGACTTTTAAATCATAATTATATCTAAATATATTTGGAAATATAGGATCTACTGATAGTGATTTAAATTTCTCAACGCCTAAGAAATGAGTGCCTACAAATGTAGCCCAGTGAGGTGTGTGAATTATTATAACATCATAATCTTTCTCTGACAAACTATCCCTCAATCTTTCATATCCCCAGCGAAGCTCCTCCCAGCCGCCTTCTGAAGTGGCTTCATTCTGTGGTGGATTCTCTGCATAAACAAGATGTGGAGGGTGCGGTGCTAGAGCACCCATTACTATTTCCCCTTTAGACATGCTTATACCATTAAACCCAGTTATAAGACAATTAGCTCAGTTTATGTTGAATAAAAACCAGCGTATTATTTGCTTTTCTAACCAATAAGATATGTCTCTTGACAAGAAAGCTACGTGCCCACCTTTTTTAGTTGTGTGAAAATTCAATAGAGATGAAGATAATTCCTCTGCTGAGGGAAAACAAGCAGGCGGCGATAAAGGATCATCTAAGCTATTCAGCATAAATGTAGGATGATTTATTTTATTCAAATGAGTTGCAGAGCTTATTTCACTGTAAAATTCTGAAGCGCTCTGAAAATTAAAATAAGGTGCAGTAATTTTATCGTCTAACTCATACAAAGTCCTAGATTCAAAAAAAACATCGTAATTTATTTCGTTAGGGAATCTAGACTCTTTTAACTTATATTTATCTATAAGTGAGGAAACAAAGGATTGTTCATAAACCCTAGAAAATCCTTTACTCATGGCAACAACTCCTGGCTCTATTCGGTAATTACCTGAAATAAGAGCTGAAGCTGCTATCTTTGGCAATTCCGACTTTGGTCTCGAAATACAATTAGCTAGAATATTTGCTCCAAAGCTATATCCAACTAAAAAAATAGGACGAGATGGATTTTGATTTCTTACATGCCATATTAATTGCTCTAAATCTTCAGTTTTTCCTGCATTGTATGTGTAAAATGTATTATTAATTTCTCCTGAGCAAGAACGATAATTAATTGCATAACCGCTCCATCCCAATTTTTGAATTAATGTCATTAATCTAGTAATGTGAGTAGAGTTGGAACTCCCCTCGAAACCATGACACGCGATGACTACAGGCCCTCGACCGTCTACTATATCTACATCAAAGAAATCTTCGTCAGGAGTAACTAATCTTTCTCTCCTATATTTTACAGATTCACCTTTGAGAAAAATACCTGCATATATTGACTGCGAATGAGGATTTCTTAGGTGGTATGGAGTACGAAATGAAGTTAACTGGAAATTTGCTTTTGATTTCATAATGTGTAAAATTTTACTCTTTAACGCAAATATTTACGGGTTGAGAGAAAAAACTTAGGCTCCAACGTCCACCTTCTGTTCCAACTCCGCTATTTTTAACACCACCAAAGGGAACGCGTAAATCTCGATGGAGCCACGTATTAATCCAAACCATACCAGTCTCAATTTTTTCAGCTAAACTTTTCCCTCTTGCAGAATCTGAAGTCCAAACTGAACCTGCTAATCCGTACTCCGTACAATTTGCCATTTCAACTGCATCTTCATCTTTTTCAAATTTATGTAATGTAACAACAGGACCAAATATTTCTTCTGTAGCCGTTCTGCTCTGATAATCAAGATTTGAAACTATTGTTGGCTCCAAAAATGAACCTTCATCAAACGGTGATTCCAAACTAGGCCTTTTTCCTCCATGCAAAATTTCGCCACCTTCTCTTTCTGCTAAATGAATATAAGATTCGACTTTATCTCTATGTGAAAGCGATACTAATGCTCCTAAATCTGAATCATCTGAGGAAGGATTTCCTACTTTCATGTTACTTACATGCTCTATAAATTTTTCTAGAAAATCATCCCAAATTTTATCAGAGACTAAAATTCTACTACCACATAAGCAAACTTGACCTTGATTAAGAAATCCTGATCTTGCGATCTCTGGTATTGCTGAATCCAAATTAACATCATCTAGAACGATTGTAGCATTTTTACCACCTAATTCCAAACTAAGTTTCTTGAACATGGGAGCTGCGGTTTCAGCAACTTTTTTCCCAGTAATGGTTCCACCTGTAAAAGAAATCAAGTTAACATGAGGATGAGAAACAATCGCTTGACCTGTCTCATGCCCAAAACCATGAACTATATTCACAACTCCTGCTGGTAAACCTACCTCATCAAAAACTTCAGCAAGAAGATTTGCTGTTAATGGAGTTAACTCAGAAGGTTTTGCAACAACTGTATTACCCATCACAATTGCAGGAGCTATCTTCCAAGAAAGAAGGTACAACGGAAGATTCCAAGGAGTTATCAGACCAGCTATTCCTACTGGTTTAAAAATTACATGATTTGTGGCATCCTCCATCAAGAACTTTTGTTCGTGAAAATCTTTACTAAATTCGGCAAAGAAACGGAAATTTGCAACTGACCTTGAAGCGTCAACTGCTCTTGCTATCTTAATTGGTTTACCTGTATCTAATGATTCAAGTTTAGCTATTTCTTCCGAACGTGCCTCCAGTGCATTTGCTATTTTTTCTAACCATTTTCTTCTTTCATCTAGTGAAAGACTACTCCAATTATCACGCGCTTTATCTGCTGCCAAAACAGCTTCGTTTACATCATTTAAATTTGAGCGNGGAATGGTNGCTATGACTTCACTGGTTGCTGGGTTTATGTCTTCAATCNTTTCTTTGGAATCGACAAATATTCCGTTAACATAGTTTCGAACTAAAATCATTCTGTACTCTTGTANTCCTCAGGGTTAAAGTACCATCGATCATTATCTGGATCCCATTCATCCCATGTTGGAATATCCTTTAATTTTTCTAAATATTTCTCTGGAACAACACCTGGAACCAAGAATGCTTTCTGCCTTCTAAGAGGGTAGGGATTTCTTAATTCCATTCCTAAGACTCCCAATATTCCTCTTGCAACATACCACGTGGCTTGAGGATTCCAGCCGTGAGCAATCTTGACTACTACTCCTAGACCTTCAGGATAATCCTCGTGAATAATCGAAAGACCTAATAGACCGTCTGCCCCTTCCTTAGCAATTACTTTACCATTACAAGTTTTGATAATAGTGGTATCTAATCTATTGAAACCNCCTACTAAATCTGGATTTTTCGTCATNGCCTCCCAAATCCANGTTTCATCTTTTTCTTTAGCTAAGCCAGCATAACAGGCAGCTAACTCGTTAACGGTATTAGACAAAGTAGGAAAACCATCACCATCACGTGCTATTCTTTGCGGATTCCAATCTTTACCTAAAAAGTGCCTTATTTCCTCTAAAAATGCAAAGAAAAAGGGATGGCTAGGTAAGGTATAACCTGCTCTATTCCATCCTTTACGCCTACAACCAAGGAGTATTGCTGCGTGTTGACCTGAGGAATTTGAATACCAACGCCTTGCTCTTCGAACCTGCCTGCCAAATTGAACTAGGGGTAAATCTAAGGGCGTTTGCATTAATCCCCAATCTGATTGAGGAAGTANAGACTGAGCTGCCTTAACATGCTCTGATGTGCCATTATGACTGGCTACTGAAATTGCTTTTTGATCCCAATTTAAATCGGATAATTCTTCNTTAAAAACCTTCAGCATTAAGGGCTTCATCATTGAACGACCATAACAAAGAACATTTCCNCCAAANCTGTGAATGTTTTTTCCTCCACTATACCAAGCTACAGCACCATGAATTGTTGTTTCACTGACTCCATTTCTTCTGTAGTCAACTAAGGGTTCCCATTCAACATCTCTCCCCGTCGGAATATCTCCTTCAGTATCTCCTAAGGGGCTACTTGGATACAATTCTTTAATTTCTGTAGGGTGGCTCATTTTATTAATTCCTCAACACGAGGTACAACCTTATTCATGAAAGCTTCCATGTTTCTTACTACTCGAGGACTATCATGATTAAAGAAATCAAACCAAGTCATAATACAATCATCTGGATGAAAACGTTCGGCTATTTGCTGTGCCACTTCTTCTACGTTACCAATAACTGAATTATCTGCAGCTTTTGAAACCTTATTGGGGTCTATTGTTCCTTCTAAAGCACCCCAATATGAACTTAGTGAATTTTTAGCTTCTTGTTTTGCAGCTTCAGTTCTTTCAACATCAGATAAATTTGGTTCATCGTTTACAAAAATCATCAAAGTTCTGGGCATATAATTTCGCTTCCAATTTCCGCCTTTAGAATTATAATGCTTAACCATCCTATCATGAGTTGCCTCTATCACTTCAGGAGGNGTTATTGATAAGTTGAAAACTTTAACTGGCCTTATTTTGTTAACTTCTTTTTGAAGACTAGCATCATGGGAACCTAATATTAAATCTAGTAATTCCCTATTCCAAGACTGTGGAATGTTTTTAACGTCTTCAAAAACATACCTATTTGGAATATGAATTTCATCTGGAGCATTCGTGAGTGAATCGCGTTTCATAATGGCTTCTTGAACTTTAATCCAATCTTCATCACTACGGAAATTTGACCTTGTAAGAATTGTTTTTCTAATATCTTTGCTGTTTACAATTTCTCCATTAAGTAGTTTCAAGAAAATCTCAGAAGCTTCTGCAAAAATTTGACCTCTTAATGCTGGCCAAGCAGCTTCCTCTACAATATCTCTCGGAACAATACCATATGGTCTAGCCATAAACTCGAATCTACCTGCTGAGAAACCTATTCTTAACTTCCTTTTCTCATTTTCATCAAGGCCATGAAGTGCCAAAAAAGCTCCGACTCTTTCTGCAATTCCAACTGGCCCTCCGTGAGTTAATAGACTCATAACTGCGGAACCCACGTGAATGTTTTTTGTTCTAGAAAACATTAGATGTGCTAGTTGGAAAAAGTCTGTACAAAGCCCAACTTCACCCTGCCAATGAGGAACTACCGGTTGTTTGTTATTTTTCTGAACTTCAGTAGATAAATGAGCTTGAGCGACCCAGGCTGTACCAAAACCTAAATTATCTGCAGATTCCAGTTGCTCAAAAAAATTATTATACATCGTATTTTCGTCTGGCGTAACTCCATCTACTGGTGTTTGAGATATAGAAAGAAATATGTCAAAGTCCATTATATTGAACCTGTCCTTCCACCATCTACTGGAATGCTTGTCCCTCGAATAAAACTAGCTGCAGATGAACAAAGAAAAGCTACTACTTGACCCAATTCAGAAGGATCTGCTAACCGACCTTCTGGAACTGTACTTAGCCATGCATTTTCAACTTCCTCTTGACTTATGCCTTTTTGCTTTGAAAGGGTTTTTTTCAGTTCAGTAAGTCTTTCTGTATCTGTAAAACCAGGTAGCACATTATTGATAGTAATTTGAGGAGGTAATTCTTTAGACAATGTTTTTGACCATGAAGCCATAGCTCCTCTGATAGTATTGCTTACACCTAAACCTGGAATCGGTTCTTTGACTGAAGTGGAAATAACATTTATTATTCTTCCATAATTTGATGATTTCATACCNTCCAAAAGCANCTGAACTAAAGTNTGAGAAGCTAGAACGTGCCTGAGAAATGCCTTTTCGAAGTCATGAGATTGAGCCTCGATAATTGGTCCAGAAGGGGGGCCGCCTGAATTATTAACTAAAATGTGGAAATTTCCGTTTTCTTCAATTTCCTTAGTTACTAATTCTCTAAGGGTGTCTAAATCTTCAAGATCGCAAGAAATCGTATTATCTCCAGAGGCACTTCTAGAGAGGACAACTACATCTGCACCATTTTCCACAAGAGAGTCAACCGTAGATTTCCCAATACCACTTGTTCCTCCACAAACTAACGCCCTTTTTCCCTTTAAATTAATCAACTACTCACCTCTAAACTCATAAAATTCTTTGTTTTTTAATTCAGGCAGAGCCTCTTTTTTAATCAAAATACTACGAACTGCCCACAAATCNACAAACACTCGATACTTAGTAGTCATATCCAAATAATCAACACCAGATGAACCTCCTGTACCAATTCTTCTCCCTATCATACGCTCAACCATTCTTGCATGAGACGTACGCCACAGAATCATGGATTGTTCTAATTCGATTAAAGTAGAAATTAATTTACGTGGCCAAGCTAAAAGAGGAAGTTCNCGATAAGATTCTATAAACACTAAACCTGCACGTCTACGGCGTAAAGAGCTTTCTTCCTCAAAGAAATTAACTGCGTCCTTATTTGTATCTGGATACAATTTTTTGTGAGCTAACAAGTAATCGGCAATAAAATCATCAACATTTTTCTCATCATTTGTAGAGCCGTAAACGGACCCCTGTATTGGTGTCCTTTCTAGCCAGTCGCATGTAACATCATACAAGGAATTGCTAGTTTCCGGCTTTCCAATTAGTTTACCATCAATCCATTTTGATCCCATTAAGGATTCCATTTCTCTCATTTGAAAGGATTCAAAACCTGAAGCTGTTCCTAACTCATCTCTAAAATTGAGAAAATCTTGAGGTTCTAGAGTTTCCATAACGCGCCATTGCTGTGACATCAATTTGAAAGTCTCAATCACTCTCTCCATNTGATGCACTGCTTGAGGCAGTTTAGTTTCCTCTACATAATCTGATGATAGAATGTTTCGTGTACATGTTAATTCATTAATAACTAACTTAAACCACAACTCAAAATTTTGATGAACTAAAATAAAATGAAGTTCATCATTACTNATATTTCGGGTTTCTCNCTCAACNCCTGTTTGTAACTTGAGCAACTCCTCTAATCTCAGATACTCTGAATATGTTGGAGACATTAGTACCCATTAAGGATTGTATATTATATCGACTGCGTTTAGGGTAGTATGATAATCTGGGCGCATGGATTATGGGGAAATCCAAACGGAAGTAAGGTTACAGCCATAAGAGATAGTGGAATTAAGATAAATTCACCCGACTTTAATAATATGGAATTAGGAGAAAGAGTTGAAGTACTCGACAACCTAGTTTCAACCGAGGATGTAACTCTAGTAGGATCAAGCTATGGAGGATTAGCATGTGCGCTAGTCGCTCAGAAATATCCTGAAAATGTGAACGGAATGCTGTTGCTTGCTCCTGCATTACATTTACCAGAATCACCGAACGACAAACCTGAGGAGTTAGTAGCTCCAACTAATTTTCCTATAACTATAATTCACTCATTCACTGATGAAATTGTACCTATAAGTGCTAGTAAAGATTACATCAAGCGTTCTGGAAACAATCTAAGACTGATTGAAGTGGAAGATTCACACGTGTTAGAGAATTCATTCACTTTAATTATTTCCGAACTCAACAAATTGATAAACTAAGAGGACTCTTCTTCTGNTGGAGATGCTTCNGGNTCTTCTTCAANAAAATAATGATTATAGATTGGTTTTTTGTCTGAAGGCAATTCTACTGATCCTGATTTTGCCATAGTCAATACATTATGTGCAGTAATTGCTTTTTCACTAATTGCATAAATATAATCTCCTCCACCCATAAATATACTACGTTTAATACTTGGAGTGTCCCATGAAAATCTTGAACCGTAATATGAGGAATGATCAATATTGTCATTGTAAATTTCCAACGGTTTTTCTGGTGTAGCGTTAATCAACATTAATTTAGAAACATATTCATAACCGTAATAATTATATGTTTTACCATCCTCAATAACTGTATTTTCAAACCATCGACTGGTAGATAATGGAATTGCTAGCAAACCATCACTTTCCCAATATTGGAATGCTTTATGTTCATATGTAGCTTCGCTATGTGAATAAGACCAACCATTCTCTCCATTAGGTGCTGGATTTAATTTCAGCTCACTTTCAAGAATAGGATTAGAAAAGTCACTAACATCAAAGAAAGAAATTTGGGTAACCCCCCAATCCAATCCTTCGTCATCACCTGCAATTCCTATTGTAAGAAGATGAGTATCTCCTACTGGATGGATATATGTGGAAACTCCAGGAATTTTTAATTCTCCTATAATTCTAGGATTTGTTGGTTCGCTTAAGTCTATAGTCCATAAAGGATCAATATTTCTAAATGTTACAATGTATGCTTTATCACCAATAAATCTAGCAGACCAAATACTCTCATCTGGTGCAATATCGCCCACTTTCCCTATAACCTCATATTCTGTTTCATCTGCGTTTAATCCTAAGACAAAAACGTGACTTAACATTGGTTCTGGGTCATTCATCCACCATCTTCCCCACTGTCCTGTAGTAGAACAAACACGGATGTTTCCATTATGCTCAGATAAAGAAAATTGATCTTGAATTGTACCATTTATTCTTCCACTAGCAATGTAATCTGTTTGGCCTGGGTTTGAAATGTCAAAAACATGAAGATTTGTCATCTCTTGAAAATCTGACTCTTCATCGCCCCAGAACCACCATGAACTTTGGGAAGCTTCAGCCATAACCATTACATTGCCTGAAGCGTACACAGTAGCCCAATTACTCAGAATATGATCTGCATTGAAACTAAAATTTTCCTCTAATAAATTAAGAGTCATGATGGAAGTTATACCTTGTCCTGTACCATCTGAAGCTGCTGCAAAATTTTGACAATTACCTTCTTCAGATTCTGTATATTTATGAGTAATAATCTCTTCTCCAGATTTCTCATGGATTCTTGGTAGAAGATTATCCAATGGTGTTTGGTCAATTACCTTATCATTATATTCGATAGTTTCATTCATAACTTCCATCCATATTTGCTCTCTTTTTGGACTATCCCAATCAAGGTCCCAATATGTTCTGTAGTCTGAAAAATCTAACCATGTTTTCAATCCATCAATTTCCATCCAACCGTAAGAAACCATACGAACAGTGCCTTCAGATTCACGGGCAGTTTGATAGCTACCTTCAATATACAATTCCTTCGAAACTTCAGGTAAACTTCTGTTAGTTAAATCTAAAACTGTTAATTTAGTAAAAGATGTAGTTCTGTAATAGTATCCATAGTCAAAAATCTCTTCGAAATCGTCTGAACTATCTATTCCCTCATCGGATTCTGCTGATGACTGCGTTGAACCTACTGAATTTGATACCTTTCTTTCCTCTTTAACCACATCATCGAGAATGTGCTTTTCATCATAATAACTGTAGATTTGAACGTTCGAATAGACTACGGCTTTATCATCAACTAAAAGCATCTCAGTAGGGCGACCTTCTATAGATATATTTGACAGATATGAAATATTACCTGCCTCTGGAATGTCAAGAATGTGAAGTTTACCTGAGGGATAAATTCCATAATCTGAATAACCTTTATTGAGCATGTAAACAAATGAACCATCAGTTTTAACGAAGTCAGCTTCATCCACTCCTTGCTCCTGATTATTAGTTCCTGAAAAATCAACACCTTGTTCACCACCGGGGGAATTTTTAGGAGAACCTCCTGAGTTTGGAGCTGAATCTGCTGTTGGAGATGCACCATCCATTTCCATTACTGCGTCTTCCACCATGATCGCGTCATCGATAAACCAACCTCCTCCACCGTAGTAACCAGTTCCTAAGGTAACACGCATCTCTTCTTTCAAGTGCTCTTTCAAGTCCATTTCAAGAAAACCGCAGGTGTCATAAGATGATAAAGTGGGTGAAGACCTAGATCTATCAGAAAGTATATTTTCAAGATAAGTTGATTGTGATGATGTCAAAGTACTTGAATAATTGTTTTGCTGATCTTCTTCAGGCATATACGTTGCTATTGATAATGTAAGAATAACTACTGCAAAAATTGCAAAGACACCTGAAGGTATGCCTCCAAAAGGTTCAGGAATAGGAGCATCTCCACCAGACAGTCCTCTTGGCTTGTTTAACGATTTTCCAAAAACTTCAATTTTATCCATTAGAAAAAATACCTTTACTTTTACTATTGTCGTCTTTACTGTAAGACTCCAATTTATCAAGACATCTCTTGCAAGTTACATGAATCCTACTGGAGTTTTTCATCTGTTTCAATTCTCCAGTTGTCAAAGGCCAACCACAAAGTGTTTTATCTTCTGTACCAAGCATATGTCTTCTTCTCATAAGTATAATTTTTCTTAAAAGTATATAAAAGAATGCCAAAAAAATTTGGACTATTCTTTAAGCTCAATAGTAAAAAGTCGAAGTAACGTTAAAATTGCCTCCTCTAAAACCTCATTATCTTGAGAGATTGCTTGAGAAAAATCAATACCTGTTGCTAACTTTTCTATTAATTCCTGAGTTATGACTGTTTCTTTGAGAAATTTGTATATATTTTTATCCGAAAAAATTTTCTGAGCTGTATACATCGAATCTGTCTTAACTAATTGTCCATTATCAACCAATTTATCTATATGATAGTCTACTAATTGTGACGATATATCTGCTACATCTGCTATTTTTCTTTTAGAGGCTGGGGCACCAATCTTAATCGCTGCAAATAGAATTCTAAATAGTTTGTCGGAATCTTCAAAATTATGCTTCAGACGAACATTTATTTCCGACATTAGTTAATTATTAAACTTGACCATATAAGTTATTGCCAAAAAAATTTGGCATAAAATTAATCAAAATCAATTAAAACTTTACCAATATTCTTTCTGTCTTGAATATAATGATGAGCTTCTGAAGCTTGCTCTTTAGAGAATACTTTATCTACATGAGGGTTCACTTTACCTTCTTCAATCCATTTTAATAAATCATTTTTTGCTTTTTCTAGGTGAGCCAAATTTTTCCAGCGTCCCAAGTGAATTCCAAAGACACCTCTGTTACTTGTCATCATTTTAAGAGGGTCGAATTTAGGGAAAGTCATCCATGATTTAAAACGAGCCCATTGACTTTTACGTTTATNAGGCGCCATATCTGATATACCAAATGAGCAAACCCGGCCCCCTGAACCTAGACATCTNTATGATTGCATCAAGTGCTCACCACCAATTGGATCTAAAACCAAGTCAACACCTTTTCCTCCAGTCCAATCCATTATTTCAGCCAAAAAGTTATTTCTGTCAATTGGAAGAACCCCGTTGTCGGAAATGAATTCGTGTTTGCTTGGGGAACATGTGCCGAATATATTTTTAGCACCTGCAATTTTAGCCAATTCAGTAGCTGCAAGGCCGACACCTCCCGCAGCACCGTGAATTAAGATTGACTCGCCAGGCTGTAAATCTCCTGGATGTATGACCATCAAATATGAAGTCAAGTAAACTGCTGGAAAAGCAGCTGCTAGTTCAAAAGAAACATCATCTGGGATTTTAAAAACTGTAGAAGAGTTTGATATTGTATGAGTCGAGTATCCACCACTNCCACCAGAACCTACAACTCGGTCTCCAACTTCAAAATTTTCAACATCAGGGCCTATTTCATGAACGATACCTGATACTTCCATCCCTGGTGTAAAGGGCGGTTTTGGAGCTCCAGGATAAAGTCCCATACGTGATAAAATATCTGCAAAATTAATACCTGCCTTGGAAACTCTGATACAAACCTCTCCTGCACCTGGAGAAGGTGTGGGTAAATCTTGAAGTTCCATACAATCTGGATCTCCATGCTTGGATACTATAATCGACTTCATTAATCCTCGTCGTAATAATAATCTAATCCAAGATGGGTAATGATTGTCTCACCCATCAAGTGTCTAAGCGTATTCTCTAGCTTAACTTTCTGNGAAAACAAATCATGAATTGGATATANATCTGGTTTGCACATTGGCGATTTGAAATAGAATGATAACCATTCCTGAATACCATGCAAACCAGCTCTCTTTGCAAAATCTAAGAATAATGCTAAATCTAAAACTATTGGTGCTGCTAAAATGGAATCACGACAGAGAAAATCAACTTTTATCTGCATAGGATAGCCTAACCATCCCTTGATGTCTATGTTATCCCAGCCTTCCTTGTTATCTCCCCTAGGCGGATAATAATTAATTCGAACTTTGTGATACAAATCTCCATACAATTCGGGATTCTTTTCCGGCTCTAATATTTGCTCGAGAACTCCTAGCTTAGACACTTCCTTAGTCTTGAAAGATTCTGGATCATCTAACACTTCCCCATCTCTATTCCCTAAAATATTTGTCGAGAACCACCCGTCAATACCAATCTCTCTTGCCTTGAATCCTGGTGCAAGAATTGTCTTCATCAATGTTTGGCCTGTCTTAAAATCTTTACCTGCAATTGGCACGCCTTCTTTAGCAGACAATTCAAACATTGCTGGAAAATCTACAGAAAGATTAGGGGCACCATTAGCATATGGAACTCCCTCCTTAATGGCTGCATAAGCATACAAAATTGAAGGGGCAATAGACGTACTGTTTGAATCTAGAGCCTTTTCAAATTCTGTAAGAGAACTATACATTTTGTGTGAAGGATCTTGGTAAGTCTCAGTGCTACCGCACCAAACCATAACAATACGTTGTAAATTATTATCTTTTCTGAAATTTTGTATATCTTTTCTTAGAGCCTGAATTCTATCTCGGTGAGTAGTCTCTGATTTTACAAATTTACCATCTAATTTCTTAACAAAGTTCTTGTCAAAAACTGCTTTCATTGGCTTAATTTGTTCAAGCTCCTCTTTTATTTTGTCTAACAATTCTTTCTCAAGAACTCCAGCATTTACTGCAGCTTCGTAACAGTTGTCCTCAAAAATATCCCAACCTCCAAAGACCAAATCGTCCAAAGTACTTAATGGAACAAAATCCTTGATTGGTACTTCACGTCTCTCATTTCTTTTCCCAAGCCGGATTGAACCCATTTGAGTAAGCGAACCAATAGGAGTAGACAAACCTGAGCGAACTGCTAAAGTACCTGCGATAAACGTTGTACTTACAGCTCCAAGACCTGGCATTAATACTCCTAATTTACCTTCAGCTTTCTCAATTGAAGTCGGACTTTCTATGGACATACTATTCCCATACACATGATTATATTAGAAATTAAGTTAATCATATAAAACAGATAAACACGTTAAAGAACCGTCTGCTTCTCTGAATTGCGACATATCCATTTCATGTACCTCTAAATTAAGATTTTTAAGAATCTTAAGTGTAGATTGATATCCCTTGGCCATCATAACGTTATTACCAATTGGAAGAACGTTCGCTGCATAAGCTTCACTAGCTGGTATCCATATAACTTCTGACTCTAAGGGAAAATCTGATTCTTTGAACCAACCTTCTGGAGCTAGTAATTTACCTGGAACTGGTGAAGTACAAATTGAAATCAAATGTAATGACTCTGCTGGAACTTCAATGACATGTAGACCAAAATTTCTCTTGGAAAGAAATTTCTTCAAATCATCTATTCCCCTTCGGTTTGTTCTTTTACTATGACCTACTAAAAATGTATCTCCAAATTTAAGAACATCACCTCCATCCATCCGTGCCCCATCGGACATGTACTCAAGATTAAGATCTTCACTTAATGCAAATTCAACTTCATTCCTTTCCCCCAAACGACTATCATGTCCTGCATTAGTCATCAAAGCCGAATCTCCAGCTACTATTGCATGATCTTCAACAAAGCAACAATCAGGATAATCTGAATTTGATGGAATCACTTTGACCGAAACTCCAAAATCTGATAACTTTTTGACATAAGCTTCATGTTGTTCAAAAGCTTCTTCGAGATTTGTTGGACCTGAACCAAAATATTTGGCTAGTGCTTGATCAAATGATGAAGAAACTTTTCGAACGATTGCTCTCATAGTAAAGGACCAAAAATCAAAGGTAAAAGAACTGTTGCATCTCCTTCAACCGTAATTCTCCTAGCCTTGGAACGAACTTTACCCCAAGAAACGGCTTCTCTAACGCGTGCACCACTGAGTGAACCATCCCACTCCGGTGCTGTAGTTACTTGAACTGCATAGTCTAAACCATCTCTGAATTGATTCCACCATATTGTGTGGTGTTTGGAAATACCTCCGCCTATCATTACAGCGCCAGTTGATTTAGCATCATGAACTATATCTGATAGTTGGTGCTCTTCGCCTAAAATATCTAATGTGAAATCCTTGTGAGACTGCCAAAACAACCACAACTGTGAACCAACAGAACCGTCTGTCGGTCCCGGTACGAATACTTTAATTTTCTTCTTTGCACAAACTCCAAGAAAAGATTCAGAGCCTCTCTCCTCTTCTAAAATTCTTAAACCGAGCTCATACCAAATTTCCCAAGGTTCCCAATGCTTTTTTTCACCATACAACTCCTCAAGAATGGGTTGCATCCATCTTTCAATNGGAATGCCATACGAATCATCCGGAACTAAAACATTTCCAAGCCTGTTAACTCCTTCGTCTCTCAGAAGCTCATCATCCATTGCAAAATCTCCGTGATAATAATCTGCAAGAACTCTAGCAATATCGTGATCTAGTGTTCCACATGTTGTTACAACTACATCAGCCATATCATTCTCGACAATTTGCTTCATTAGACCTCTAGTTCCTGTTGCCATTATATCTGCTGGAAATGATACGAATTTAGTACAGTCTTCTGAATTCATATCCTTGACTATTGAACTAGCTGTGGATACTTTAGAAGCCACAAAGCCCCCTGCCTCGCCAAATTGCTCTACTAAATCTCCTAATTTAGTGTCTGAATTAATGTTGATATCTTTTACTGGATCTCTATTCATCATTATCTTCACTGGAATTTAAATCTGAATTCTTCTCTTCATCATCTTCATTATGTAAAGCTACAGCAACAACTTTTTCTTTTTCATCGACAGACATGACTTTAACACCTCTGCCTACACGAGCTATTTCTCTTATAGAATCAATGTGAGTTCGTATAACCTTACCTGATGAGGTTGTAGCTAATATCTGGTTAGCCGCACCGGGAGTCAGTGCAACTACAACTTGACCACTCTTTCCATCGACTTTAATATTCTTGACTCCTTTAGCTCCCCTTTTAGTCAATCTGTAATTTCCTGCATTAGCTCTTTTGCCATATCCTTTTTCGGTGATAGTCAATAGTAAGTCATCTTCACTGACTAAACACATACTCACTACTTCATCTTTATCTTTAAGACGCATACCTATTACACCTTGGCCGTTTCTGCCAACTATTCTTACTTCACCTTCTGAAAATCTATTAGCCATACCCATTTTTGAAGCGAGCATAACTTGACTGTCTCCTTCTGAAATTGCAACACCAATTAACTCGTCCTTTTCTTTGAGTGTTATAGCCCTGAAACCTTGATCTCTTGCCCATGCTCTTTCAATTCTGGATGAATATTCTTCTAGTCTGGTTTTCTTTATGATTCCTTTCTTTGTTGAAAACAAAAAATAATGTCCCTCCCCGGACATGTTTGAAACAGGCAGCATACAAAGAACTTGTTCATCTTTTTCCTTACGACCTTCATCTAACTTTTGAAGTAATTGAACAAGAGGAGTTCCCTTGGAGTACCTAGAAACATCTGGGATCTGCCAAGCTTTTAGGAAATACATACTTCCAGCAGTAGTAAAAAATAACAAATGATCGTGCGAACCCATTGAGTACAGTTCAACTGGGAAATCTCCCTCTTTTGCTTTAATTCCTATTCTTCCTTTACCACCTCTATTTTGCGCTTGGTATTCATCTAAATCAACGCGTTTGATGTAGCCTTCTTGAGTTCTCATTACTACAACCTGCGACCTTGGAATTAAATCCTCTGTATTCAAATCACCATCAAAATCTGAAATTANAGTTCTTCTTTCATCCCCATACTTTTCATTCAGGCCTTCCAACTCTTCTTTGATTATTGACATTATTTTTAGAAGAATCTGCCAATATTCCAGAAAGTTCTGCCATTTTAGCTTTTAATTCTTCGAGCTCATTTTTACGCTCTTCAGCGTCTTGACGAGATAATTGGTAAAGCCTCATATCTGCGATCGATTTTGCTTGGATCTTACTTAGCTTGAAATTAGCCTGTAAACCTTCAATGACTGCATCTCTTCCTGCTGCGTCTCTGATAAAGGCTATTACCTTGTCCATCTGAGAAATGGCCAACAATAACCCTTCAACTATGTGAGCTCTTTCTTGAGCTTTCTTTAGTCTATATTCAGTTCTTCTTGTAATGATTTCCTTTCTGTGAGATAAATATACATTCAGTAAATCAATCAAATTCATTCTTCTAGGTTGGCCTTTAACTAAAGCTACATTATTAATTGAAAAACTATTTTCNAGAGCTGAATGNTTATACAANTGATTCTCAACTATCATTGGTGAAGCGTCTCTCTTAAGTTCGAAAACAACTCTCATACCTTTTTGGTCGGATTCATCACGTATGTCTCGAATACCTTCTACTTTTTTATCACGAACTAACTTAGAAACTTCTTCGAGCAATCTATTCTTTTGTACCATGAAAGGAATCTCAGTTACTACTAAAAATTCATCTTTAGTTGTTGATTCGTGTTCTATTTTACCTCTTATTTTAATTGAACCTTGACCTTTGGAAAAAGCGTCAAAAATACCCTTTCGGCCCATTATAATTCCACCTGTTGGAAAGTCAGGACCTGGCATGATATTCATTATTTCTGATAGCGATGCTGAGGGATTGTCAATTAACAAAATAAGCGAACCTATAACCTCAGACAGATTATGGGGTGCCATGTTCGTGGCCATACCTACTGCAATTCCTGATGAACCGTTGACTAAGAGCCCAGGAAGAAGACCAGGAAGAACTGAAGGTTCTTGCAAAGAGCCATCATAATTATCCATGTAGTCAACTGTTTCCTCGTCAATATCTGATAAAACCGTATCTGAAATCGTAGCCAAACGAGACTCTGTGTAACGCATAGCTGCTGCACGGTCTCCGTCAATTGAGCCAAAGTTTCCTTGGCCATCTACAAGAGGATAGCGTAGGGAAAAACTTTGAGCCATGCGGACTAAAGTATCGTAAATCGCTTGATCTCCATGTGGGTGGTATTTACCCATAGTATCTCCCACAATACGTGCTGATTTTTTGTAAGGTGAGCGAGGGCCTGAACCCATCTCTTTCATTGCATAAAGAACTCTACGATGTACAGGCTTCAACCCATCTCGTGCATCTGGAAGTGCCCTGCCCACTATGACTGACATTGCATAATCCAAGTAGGATTTACGCATCTCTTTCTCTAAACTTATTGGCAGTATGGTATCTGTATTTTCTTCTGTCAATGTTTTCACCAAATTATTACTAAAGTGCATGAATGTACCCCCTTAAAAGGGAGTCCCCTAGCCAGTTAGTGACTCCACCAGTAAACTTAGTCCTCATTAATCCAAAAAAAAATACAGAAATCGACGAGGAAAATAGAAGATTAATAGCCCGAGTTGCGCCTGTTTGTTTAGCTTATGATTTACATTTGTGGCTAGCTAATTTTGGAACTAAAAAAACACCGCTTGATTTCGCTGAAAGTATTGCTCCATCAACCTCAATTGGAAAGGGAGGGGAGGATTTTATTGAAATATGCAAAAAAGGAAAGGTAAACTTTACAGATTTGCAGTTACCACAAAATATAGGTCTACAAGTAATTTGTACAAATTTACCCGATAAATCAAAGGAAAAAAATATAGAAGAAATCGTTAAAATCTCTGAGGAAAATGCTATTGCTTTCCTTTTTGGTATAAGCCAAAGAACAAATAAAGCAATTAAAAAAATTAAAGATAATGCACATGCACATTTAGATATTACAAATAAAAAAATTAGGTTAAGCTTGGACTCTGAAATCGGGGCCGTATGTCATTCTTTTTTTATAACTAGAAAAGCTTGAGCGCTTCTTCCATCCTACCCAATTCTACACCTGTACTTTGCCTACCGCAAACTGCACCATTAGAATTTGCAACTATTCCAGCTCCAACTAAAGGTAAACCAAAATTTACCGTACCTTCCATTATTTCAATATCAAATATTTCTCTCATTTTATCTTTTTCGGAAGAAGATATCTCAGGATGGCAAATACCGCCTTTGTTAGTTATGCAGCCTATCATTCCCAATGTATCCATATCATTAATTGATTGGGAGACTAAATTTATTTTTAGGATTTCTTCAGCCTTATCTTTTGCCCTTTTACCCAGTCTTTCATTAGAGAATCCTCCTCTATCGTTAACCAAAAAATTATTGCCAATTGCGTTGGAACGATCTGGAAGAACTCCAAAATCTATCTTATGATTCTTTGAAATATCTGCAAACTTTTCCAACTCAAGGTCTGTTACAATATTCGATACCAAAATTCCATTATTATTCATCGCTATTAGCGTTCCCAATACTCTACTACCTCCAAGCGTAATAATCTCTAACTCAGTACCTAATGCCTCAGACATAGCCTTCATGTCATCTTCAGGAATACCTGGAGGAACTAGTGTCAGATTATCATTTGTTGCACAAAAAACACCTGCATAAGGACTATTGAAAAGATCCTTCTGAACTAACGCCATTACTTATTCAGCTAAATGAACTATAACACTACCATCTTCAAATTTTAGTGCCCTTACACGCACTTTAGAAGGTGGTTTTTCTATACCTCTTGACCAAATGTACTGATTTACTGGAGGATCGATGAATAGCTGTTTTTCTTCACCGCTACCTGTTTTTGCTTGTTTGGAGGTTTTGAGAACTTCTCCTTCCCTTTCAGGCTTCATATGTCTCACGATAAAATCTTCTACCATTCTCATAGCTACTGGGGCTCTACGAGTCCTTGTTACCTTGTGTAACTTGCGAAGTGGAATGGTGTACAATCTTTCTTGGATTAATTCATCGTCAGCCATCTATATCACCTATGTAATTTACCTCTTCTCCAAAAGTGGCGTTTTGGATGGTTAGTAAAACGTCTATTTGTCCTCTGGATAACCCAAGCTGGAACTCGTCTGTTACGTTTAACTAATTTGTTTAATCTTAACTTTTTACCAAAAACTTTTCTACTGGACATTTGATTAATATTTACTTAATGAAGTAATCTCCTTTTGTAATACTTTTTTAACTTCAAAGGCAGTGTTATCTAACAAAGATTGACCTTTAGGTGTTAAGTTTCTGCCACCCTTTTTTGCTTTTTCAAGAAAACCTGCGACTTCAAGCTGTTGCATGATTAATCTAAGTACTTTACGACTGCCGTTTTCACTTCTGTTAGGCTTTCCTCCCCTATCTCTTGCACCTGAATAATGTCTTGATAATCGCTCAGTTCCAATTGGTCCGTTGACACCCACTTTTCTCATAACTGAAGCTGTGCGAAAATACCACCAATCTGCTTGTGTGGGTGATTTCTCTTTGTGAACTGCAGTTTTAGCGAATTCAGACCACTCAGGAGGTTGTATAGCGTCCTCGCTCTTTAGCGTCTTTGCAAGGGCATTTACTAGGTGTTCACCGGGAACGTCGAAGTGTGTTGTCATGTAAGTAAACCTCTTACAGGGATGAGGCGCCACACGGAGTGTATTATAAACTTAAGCCTAATTAATAGAAATAATGAACGAGATTAGCAATTTTATAGAAAAACACAATACTTTAACCCTGGCTACTGAAAAAAATCACGATGTTTTTGCGGCTGCTTTGTTCTATGTTTCTATCGAAAAAGGAACTTCATTACTATTTGTTAGCAACTCTAAATCGGATCACATTGAAAATTTAAAACACAACGAAAAATGCGCTGTTACTATCCAGGAAAATAATTTGGATTGGGAAAATATAAAGGGTGTCCAACTAAAAGGCACTATTGAGCTTGCCAGTGAAAAATATTGGGATGAATATCTTGGAAAGTTTCAGTACATATCTGAAAGTGAGACTCTGACAAAAGCGATGAAAAAAGTTAACTTGTATAAATTAAAAATCACGTGGGCCAGGTTTATAGATAATTCAAAAGGCTTTGGAAATAAAAAGGAATACAACTACTCTTAATCTGCAAACAAATTATTATTATGAAAATACCATACCTGGTAAACAAACAAGAAAATTAAAACTCCAATTATAACAAAACCTACAGTTTTGCCTAGCATCGGAAATAGGAATAATACAAACAGACCAACAACCAAAGTCCACAAAAGTAAGTACATCAGATAGGCATGAGGTGCCAATTCCGGATCTCTAGCGGCACCGAATGATAATAGACCTAACCAATTCATTATTATATCAAGAGGAGTATATTAATTATGCTTTGGGGAACGGATAGATTCTACAAAACCCTCTGAAATCAAACCCCTGCCTGTTAACAAATTATAATTAACAATTAGTAACACTAAAATTCCACTTACCAAAACAATCATATGTGCTATGCGAGAAACTCCCTTAATTCCTCCAATTAGAGAAGTATCTGCAGTAGCGAGAAAGAAATTACTTGCACCATATGCTATAGTAAAAGAAATAGAGTAAAAGATAACATTATGTCTACTCATTAGTCCTGTTGCTTTGCCTATGTAGTGGTTTGTTGGACTTAAATGTGCTCTACGAGCTTCACCTCTCAGAACGTTAACAGATAATGAGTAAATCACTAACATTATTGTTATAATCATAAAAACTAAATCATATAGAAAACTTGGATCATTGTACATGGAATAGAGAAAAACGCCTGCGTGATAAGATAAAAAACCCCAATATCCCAATGCAAAATATCCTGAAAAGGCTGCTATTTTAGAATCCTTCAAAAAATCTTTATGCAAATTTTTCAATAGATAAAACGTAATGCCGCCCATCATAGCCATTAAAAAAATCCAAAACAAAAGGAAAATTAAATTGAAATTATCTTTAAAACTTGATAAATTAATTGAAACTACATAAAAGCACAGCGCCCCTATTGCAGTCCATAAAATTGGTGAAAAAATATTCAGTAAAATACCTAGATTTGTGGGAGAACTGCCCTTTGTGCTTGCCATTTTTCTTAATGCAATTTCTTTGAAGGGAACGCGCATCCACCAAGCCTGCGCAAATTGCCAAATTACAAAAATGAATATGTATCCCCAAGTAAGAAACCTCTCCATGTTAGCACCATAAATTTGATTGTTAGTGGCTGCCCAAAAAAAACTAGAAAAAACTAACGAAAGTGACAAAGGAAGGACTAAACTTGTGAAAGATTTACTTCGAGAAAGATTCTTCACAACCTCAAACCTATTGAGGGCTGCTGTAACAAAATATCCTAAAGAACAGCCATATCCAAAAATTAAAATAAGTGATGAGGCTAATTCTGATTTTGTATAGCTAATTATTCCAAAAAAAAGTAGCAATGAAAAGAGAACGAGCACATGATATAATGTTTTTTTAGAAAAAATGATTGATATTATCTCTCTCTGTGAAACAAATCTTGATGCGTTTGGAATATGACCTTTTTTAACTTCATCTAACGATGATGTCTCTTGGACAACATCTTCTACATCCTCTGTGTAATTATCTTCGATTATGTCAACAGAATCATCATCATTTTCTTTAGACATTAAGGTTTTCTCCTGTAAAATCTAGTCTCCGATTTTTCAGTAATAAATTTGCATGTTATCCTTGCTATTTCAAAAGCAAAAGCATTACTTACCGATTTTCCCCCGTGTAAAGTTATGCCAATCACTCTTGCTAAATTATCTTCAAGTCTTATTTTCATACCCTTATTGAATTCTACATTAACTTCAAACTCCTCTTTGTAAGAGTGAGTTTGATCACCGTCGTGAACTGCAAAGCGAATCTTAGAATGGGTTGCCTTTTTAGCCCAAACAATTGGATTCTCTTGCGAATAGACTTGATTCAAACGCTTATCTGGCAATTCCAACCCCGTAATCAGTATGAGACCATCAGGGTGAGGACGCGTTTGACCTACTTCAATTAGAACTCCTTTATCTACGGTTAGAGTGTCATTAACAGTTTCATTATCTGATGAAATTCTAAGCTTCAAATTTAAAGGAAGCTCCTCATTAACTTCTTTTGAACTAGTAGTTCCACAGTCTTGACATTTTACAACTCCTTGAAAACTAAATCCTTTTTTTGCTGATGTTCTACTTTTCAAAACTTGATGTGTATTTTCTTCGTCACAAACATCACAAAAGAGCCAGAGTTCATCCATTTAGTGCTTGAAATGCCTCATTCCTGTAAATATCATTGCNATATTATGTTCGTCTGCAGCATCTATCACTTCTTGATCTCTAACTGATCCGCCTGGTTGTATTACTGCCGTTACACCTACCTTAGCTGCCTCATCAATTCCATCTCTGAATGGGAAAAATGCGTCTGAAGCCATTACTGTGCCTTGTGGATTTGGTATTGACTTGAAAGTTGCTATCTTTACTGAATCAATTCTAGACATTTGGCCCGCACCTATCCCTACGGTCCTCTTCTTATCTGAGAATAAAATTGCATTGCTTTTTACATGCTTAACTACTTTCCACCCAAACTCCAAACCCTCAAGCTCTTCGGTAGTAGGTTTTCTTTTGGAGACTACTTTACAATCTGAAATTGATATGCATACTTCATCTGCTTCTTGCAATAACCATCCACCATCTAAAGAACGCAAAGAAGGGCTCCTGTGATAGTCATCTAAGCTACCTGTTTCTAAAATTCTTAAATTATCTTTAGATGAAAAAATATCTAAAGCCTCTTTCGAATATGATGGAGCAATTATACCTTCCTTGAATGACNAAATTATTTCCTTTGCCAAAGATGCATTCACTTCTCTATTGAACGATATTATGCCTCCAAAAGCACTTTGAGGATCTGTTTTCATAGCATCGTTGAATGCCTCTAGCAATGTTTTTGAGCTAGCNACGCCGCATGGGTTATTGTGTTTAACAATTACTGCTGTAGGGTCGTCAAACTCCATAACTATTGCCAGCGCTGCGTCAAAATCTAGAAGATTATTGTAACTTAATTGCTTACCTTGAAGTTGTTCTGAGTTAGCTACCGAAGGAGCTGAATGCAGTAAGTCTGAATAAAAAACTGAAGATTGGTGTGGATTTTCACCGTATCTTAATGGCGGACTACCAATACCTGTCAAATGCAAGGACGAAGGAAGTTCTTCCTCACCAAATCTTTGGGCAAGAACTGATTGAATTATTGAATCATACTCAGCAGTATGTCTGAAAGATTTCAGAGCCAGTTGTTGCCTCTGCTCAAAAGTTAGGCCTCCGTTAATAATCTCATTCAAAATCCAACCGTAATCTCCAGGGTCTGTTACAACAGAAACTCGTGAATGATTTTTAGAAGCTGCCCTTAGCAGGCTGGGACCGCCTATGTCTATTTCTTCGATTAATGAGGATAGATCAACTCCTTTCTCTGCCGCAGACTTAAAAGGATAAAGATTACAAATAACCATGTCAATATTTTCAATACCGTGCTCTTCCATTTGGTCTTTGTCTGAATCTCTACCTAATATTCCCCCAAAAATTATGGGATGTAATGTTTTCACTCTTCCACCCATCATTTCAGGAAAGTTTGTAACTTCTTCAACAGGGCGAACAGTAATGCCTGCTTCAGATATTACTTTTGAAGTACCTCCTGTTGAGACTATTTCAATACCATTTTCAGAAAGTCCTTTAGATAAATCTACTATTCCTGATTTATCGCTTACACTAATCAATACTCTTGAAATCTTGCGGCGAGATATATTTTCTTTATGTTCCACGTTAACTACTATGTACTATCTGGAAGTTGCTTAAGGTGCTTTCCGGAAATTTCCTTGGAAAGATAAACTGTGGTTCCAGCTTTCATAATTTCATTTCCACCATCTTCTGCAGATTTAACATCTACTAACAAAACTACAGGTTTTCCTATGATGTGCCTTCCAGCTTCTAAAGCATTAAGCCTTGTGCTTGACAGATGAACCATGTTCCTGTCACCAGGGTATAATCCATGTTCAAGATACTCTTCTGCATCTTCTTTGGAACATGCGAAGTATAAGTGCTCAGGATTACTGTCTGTAGGCAAATCTAATTCTAAATCTAGTGTATGAGCATACGTTGCTCTTAATCTGCCGTTCTTTAGCTGATATCTTCCTTTCGGATCTGTTTCAACTACTGCTTGCAAATGTCTGGTTTCCAAATAGTGAAAATGTCGCCTTTGGGATTTAACGGCCTCAATGAAATCTGAAGCTTCAACCCAACCTTGCTTGTCCATCTCAAGATCAAATCGGTCCGGGAAGTGGCGCAATACTCCTGCCATCATCCTTCCAAACTGGTCCAAATGTCTTGGGGAAAGTACCAAAACGCCTTCTTCTCCGCTGAGAGGGCACTTTTCACCTCTGAAAAAACCATGTCCATGCTTTACTTCTTCTTTTAATGGAACTGTTGGTTTTCTACGCATATTTATAGCAATGCAAAGGTGTGTATAATATTAGGGCTGAAACTAATTATTTCTAAACGTCGTCTGAATGCTTTCCTTATCGCTGATGAAGTTAGAACCTGCTAATTCTTCTTTCGTAGGGACATCTATTTCTAACCTTCCTGCTGCAAATATATCCTGCATTTGCTGCTCTTTACCTCTACTGCTCCAAAGCGCAGCTTCATCTCTACTTCCAAGAGTAACAAAAATGAAAACTTCACCAGGNCTGTTTCTCCCNGTTCTTCCTCTTCTCTGAATTAGCCTGATCGCTGAAGAAACTGGCTCGTAAAAAATAACGGCATCCGTAGAAGGAATGTCTAAACCCTCTTCACCAACTGAGGTNGCTACCAGAATGTTGTATTCTCCATTCCTAAATTGNTCAAGAATTTNNTTTTGCTGNTTTTGCGTCATTCCCTTNTCTCCTTCTCTGGATCCTTGNCCGACGAAACGAACNGGTAATGCNCCANTAATCTCACTTAATTTTTCAACTATTAAGGAGGCTGTGTGCCGTATTTCCGAAAAGATAATAAACTTTGATGTACCAATTCCTAATTGTAATTCTACTAATTCTACAAGTCTTGAGAGTTTTGGATGATTTGCTTTATTTCCTTTAGCAATTTCGTGTGCCACTTTCCAATCGGAATTGGTTGATAACCACTTATTTGCCCTGTTGCCTTTGCTTCCCTTAGCTTCTTCCATAATCCTACTACTGTAATCTAAAAACTGAACTATTCCTTGCGTTTCTACGGTTAAAATGGCATGTGCTGTTTTCATGGCCATAGCCTGAGTCGTCATTAAAGTGAAAATTTGAGGTGGTGTAGATGGCTTTGTTTGAGCAAAACGCCTCTGTAATTTTTTGCCAGCCTCAAGAATCATGGTTGTTGAAACTTTTCGTGGTCTGTCTAAAAAACCTCCTTTGTACAATTTACCACAAAGATAATCTTGCAACTTTCTTAGTTGGCTTGCTATATCTTTAACTGCTTCAGGCATGTCTATTTTGACCCAGCGAGTTTTGATTGGCTGAATATATTCTGAAACATCAGAATCATTTTCATCCCTGTTTTCTACAGCTGTAATTCCTAAGTCTCTACAAAGTCTAATAATTTCAGGCTTAGAACTGCCTGGAGATGCAGTCATACCTATTGACAAATGATTTTCAGCAACATTTGAGTAATGTTTACCTATTGAAACATAAGCATAATTTCCAACAGCCCTGTGAGCTTCATCAAAAATTACTAGAGAAAAATCATCTAAAGAAGCTCTACCTGCCTCTATGTCTTTACTAATTACCTGAGGAGTTGAGATAATAACTTGAGAACTAGACCAAAGAGGTACACGTTCTGTTGGAGAAATAGCTCCCGTGAACAAACTTACACTAGCATCTAAAAACTTATTAAAAAAATCAAAATGCTGTTGTGCCAAAGGTTTTGTTGGTGCCATTAAAAGAATTTTACCTTTGTCCAAACGTTCAATCATTATTCGAATTGCCACAACGGTCTTACCCATGCCCGTGGGCAATATTACCAAAGTGGATTGCTCTAAGCATGCCTTAGAAATATTTGATTGGTATAATCTATCTTCTAACTCATCTATCTTCAAATACTTATGAGTTATAATACTCATTTTTTCTTTGGAGCCTTTTTAGGAGCCTTTTTCTGAAGAATAGCAATTAGCTTACTTGCTGTTCCACTCCTTCCACCTGTTAAATCTGAATAATTTGAAATATTTACTANTTTACATGCNGCTTCTTCATCAAGGTCNGCCTTGNTTGCTAAATTCTTGACAAAATTAACCTGCTTAACGCTAGGAGGACGAGGCTTACTGTCTGACATCTCCTTTAATTTTCCAATCAGATCGCTAGCACTGCCTGATTTACCTCCTGATAATTCATCAAAGCTGGAAATAGAAACAAGTTCACAAGCTTGTAATTCAGTCATTTCCAAATTTTCAGCCAAACTCTTTATGAATGAAAGCTGTTTCGCAGTAGGTGGAAGAGCCAAACCTTCTGTTTCTTTCATCAGTGTATCTATTAATTCTCCCATAGTTTCACTATCGCACTTTAGAGGGTCTTTACCCTGCAATATTTCTTCAAGTTTATTGTCAGAGACCAAAGAAGCTAAACGCTCATAAAATTGTATTTGACGCTTTGTAGGAAATTCTTTTTTCTTCTTGAGTGCATTATCATGCAATTCTCTGAAATAATTGAGAAAGGTTTCCCAAACATCAACGGCCTCTCTTGAACCTGTCTCTATTTTATCCAAATCAGACTCCATTTCCGAAGTGAAATTTGTTGAAAACAAATCTTTGTTATCTTGCTTGTAGAATGGACTTACTTCATCCCAAAGTGTCATGCCGTTGGGGGTTGCTTTCAACCTACCCCTATCGTCACTGCAGTACTTTCTGTCCAATAATTTCTTTATAGTTGCAGCATACGTAGAGGGTCTACCTATTCCTTCTGATTTCATTAAGGCCACTAATCCATGCTGTGTATATCGAGCAGGAGGTTTTGTCTCATCTTCAATTAAATTAGGATTGCTATCTTTCTTGTCTAAATTAACTGCGACATTTGCCTTAATTTCTGGATTTGGGGGAGAAGTCAAAGGTTTTTTATCTATTTTTTCAAACGCAGCCTCCCATCCTGGTGAAGTTCGCCATTTAGTGTCACCGTCGAAAGGTTTTGGAAAACCTTCTGTTAAAGCCTCAATTTTCATTGAAGACCATTCTGAATTAATCATTTGGCTTCCAATAAACCGTGCCCAAATCAATCGATACAACTTTGCTTGTGAACTATCAATTCCTCCTGGTAACTCTACCGATGGATCTGTTGGGCGAATCGCTTCGTGTGCATCTTGATCTGATGCTTTCTTAGCATAAACTACTCCTTTTCCTATCTGATCTTTACCCCAAATTTCAGTAATTTTATCTTTTGCAACTAGTCTTGATGAAGAACTTGTTCTAGTTGAATCTGTTCTCATGTATGTTATGTGACCTGCCTCGTACAATCCCTGTGCAAGCCGCATCGTATTGCTTGGTTTCCAGCTGTATCTGCTACCAGCTGTCTGGAGTAATGTATCTGTGGTAAATGGAGCTTTTGGACTTCTTTTATATGATTTAGTTGTAACTTTACTAATTACAAACGAACCGTTCTTAGTTAAAGCATCAAAACCTTTAGTTGCTAATTCTGGAATATTTGTTCTATGAGAATCAAATTTGCCTTTTGAATCTCTCCAAGCATCATCGTCATCTTTTTCATGAAATCGGGCTCTAAAATCTATCTTTTGTGCTGAAGCCTGCAACGCCCAGTAAGGTGTAGGAACAAAATTATCAATTTCATGTTCTTTCTTCACTACAAAACCTAATGCCGGTGTCTGAACTCTACCCATAGAGCTTAAATTCCAAGAACGGGAAAAACGTGATGCTCGATATCCTATAAGTCTGTCCATAAAACGACGAACTTTAGCTGCATCTACCATATTGGAATCTACGACTCCTGCTGAATCCAAAGCCTTTCTTATCGCATCTTTTGTAATTTCATTAAAAGTGATTCGTTTAACTTCCCTGAACTCAGAAAATAGCTCTGCTAATCTCCAAGCTATGAATTCTCCTTCTCTATCTGGATCAGTTGCAATTAAGACTCTTTCGACTTTTTTTCTTCGAGAATCTGATAAAATTCGCTTGATGTGGCTTTCCGAACGAGGTGTCCAACTCCATGAAGGTTCTGGAAGTTTTGATTTTTTATTGGGCTATACGGCTTTACTTCCTTCTTTACCCGAATTTGGTAAATCTTGAACATGTCCATTTGATGCCCTAACAAGGACGTTTTTACCTAGATATTTCTGAATTGTTTTCGCTTTCGCTCCGGACTCTACAATCACCAAATCCATGATACCACCTTTTTGAAAGGCTCATTAAATATCTTTTTCCAAAGGGTGAAAAATACGGGGGACTATAGTCCCCCGGAAAAATGCATTAAAAAAAAAAGGAAAAAATAACAAACCCAAACTCAATCTCAAATAATAAAAACTGAAGCTTCCATGATTGAATCAATGGTACTTGAAAAATTAAAAGAAGAAAATACAGTTATTGCCTTAATTGGTGCTTCAAACGATAAAAACAAATATGGAAATAAAATATATCTGGATTTGAGAACAAAAGGATACAACGTAATACCAATAAACCCAAAAGAAGAGCTTATTGAAGGCGATAAAGCTTACCCTTCAATAGAAAGTATGGAAAAACTACCTGATATTGCTAACTTCGTAGTACCTCCCTCAATCGCTCTAAAAATCGCAAAACATGCTTTTAACTTAGGAGTTAAACACCTATGGTTTCAGCCTGGATCGGAGAGTAAAGATTTAGATAAATGGTTACAAAATGAAAAGGAAATTAAGTATTTAGTAAATTCTTGTATAATGGTTGAAACTCGATAACTAAGAAATTAACTCTTTAATATTCGTTAAAACTGTTGAAAGCTTATCGGGTTGACAGGCTCCCTGAGCATAAGAGTGCTTACCTCCTCCACTACCTCCTATAGCTGACAAAGCCTCCTTCAGAACTAAACCGCAATTAATATCCAAGTTGCTGGCACTAGCTAAAATTACTGAACCTTTGTCCCCATTAGAAAAACCAATTGCAACCACGTTATCTTGGTTAGAGGTAAGCTCTCGAATTAAGATTTGAATTTCACCCATGTTACCATTCTCAACTATATCCATGTAAAAATTAAAATTACCAACTTTCTCAAATTCTACGTTTGAAGATTTAAAAGTAGCTAATTCTTTTTCTAGGGAAGATACTTTACTGCGCAACTCTTTCCACTCATTTACAAACTTATTAGCTGCAAAAGGAGCTTGGTCTATAGGAACACCAAGTTCTTCGGCTGTCTTTTCTAACAACTCTCTCTCTTTTTGTGCTGCCTTTAATGCTGCCGGACCTGCTGAGAATTCGATACGCTCCACTCCATCCTGTATCCGCTCGGTCCTCAAAACCTTAACTGCTATAATTTTAGATGTAGAAAAAACATGAGTTCCGGCACAGGCCTGAGCATCTACACTTGGAATTTCAACTACTCTAACTTCCCTATATTTTGGCGCTCCTCCCTGATATAAAATATTTCCATATTTTTTATCTGCTTCCTCACGAGTATAAAATTGAGTATTTACCAAATGATCTTCTAAAACTAAACTGTTTACTCTAGATTCAATTGATTCAATAATTTCTCGTGTCAGTCTTCTGTGATGAGTAATATCCAACCTAGCTCTATCTACTGATTTAGAGGCTCCAGCTTGCCAAACATGAGGGCCCAAAATCTCTCTAGCTGCGGCACCGATTAAGTGTGTAGCTGTGTGATGCCTACTCAAACTTGAACGTCTATCATCATCAATTATTCCTGTCACTTCTACACCAACGGGAGGAATACTGCCCTCAATCGTGTGGATTACTACATTTCCTACCTTTTGAACATCTGTAACTTTACTTTTGTTATTGCCCCATTCAATGAGTCCCGTATCTCCCAGTTGTCCTCCTCCTTCTGGATAAAATAAGGTACTTTCCAGAGAAACTGACGAGTTATCTGAATAAATAACATTAGACTTGAATGTACGTTTCTCCATGTCTTCATAAAAAGCGAGCTTAGTAGGTTTAACTTCTAGTTCTCTTTCAGATTCTACTTTAACTTTAGTTTCCCCNACATGCCTATCTGCAACCATTGCCAAAAAGCCGTCAGGAACTTCAATCGATTTACCCTGCTCCTCTGAAAATTCACTAACTACTGATGGGGGAAGACCCTGTGAGTCGTATAATTCCAGTAATTTATCTTGATTTATGCCTCCTGAATCAAGTGCTCTTTTAACTGCTCTTCGACCTCTCTCAAGCGTTTGACTAAAACGCTCAATCTCTAAATTAACCATGTCGATTATACGAGATTCATTTTGTTTTATGTCTGGATAAGACTTTGAAAAAATATCTATATGGTGTTGTACCATCTCAGGTAAAATATTTGGAACATTGATGTCTTTACACAAGAGAACAGTTCGCCTCAAAACCATTCTTGCCAAATATCCGGCCTTGACATTGCTCGGAACTATTCCATCCCCAAACATGAATGCTAAGGCTCTGGAATGATCTACAATAGCAAACAACTTCTCTAGTGGTTCTATAGTTGAAGTAAAATCTGTCAATGATAAATCATATCCTTGTGAGTTTAACCTATCTAAAACCATCTGCCTTAATTTCACTAAATCGGAACCATAATCTATGGATAGTACACCACATAATTTTGCATTTTCAGAAATCAAATTTCCCGATGTCTCTAATTTCTGTTCTAGACCTGCCTTTTTTGTCAAAAATGAAACTGCTTCTGGAAAAACTGCCTCATAAATTGTAGGAGTGCCTTGTGAGGCCCAAACTAAACGCTCTAGTCCATAACCTGTGTCAACTATTGATCTTGGCATTCTCTTGAAATTAATTCCTTTTAG
>FUFK010038966.1_pt1 | contig 54369 bp, 54 predicted proteins | sample 1021851 | NCBI WGS metagenome assembly FUFK01 (sample SAMEA51879418, study PRJEB19060) | metagenome | reverse complement strand
TAAAGGATCCACAATCAAATGTTTGTCTTGGGTGCTTTGTTGAATGTGAATATTAGAGGATTTAGAGTATGGATTGGGTGCTAATAATCACTCAACTTTTAAATGGTCTTCAACTCGGTTTACTATTGTTTTTGCTAGCCTCAGGTCTGACACTAGTCTTTGGCATTATGGATTTTGTGAACCTAGCTCATGGTGCTCTTTATATGATTGGTGCCTACTTTTGTGCCACCCTGACAGAATTCACCGGCTCCTTTTTATGGGGCTTATTAATAGCTGTTCCTGTAACCGCAGCAGCTGGTGCTCTTCTTGAAGTTTCAATCATACGAAGCCTTTATTCAAAGGATCACTTAGATCACGTCTTAGCAACATTTGGCCTAATCTTATGTTTCGATACGGCGGTGCATTTTCTATGGGGGCCGGAAGGTAAAGCTATTCCTCTGCCAGCTTTCCTAGATGGACGGGTTACCATTCTGCCAGGAATTGAGTTTCCTACATTTCGCCTTTCTATAATTTTGACTGGACTGCTTTTAGCTTTCGTCCTCTATTTTATAATTACCCATACCAAAACGGGAATGCTCATCCGAGCTGGTGCCTCAAATAGACAAATGGTTTCTGCCCACGGCATAGACATTAAATCACTTTTTACTGTCGTATTTGCCGTAGGAGCAGCTATGGCAGGCTTTGCTGGAATGATGATTTCACCAATAACCGAGGCAAGTATTGGGATGGGTAACGAAATAATAATTGTAGCGTTTGTGGTAATTATTATAGGGGGTATTGGTTCCATCAAGGGAGCATTTCTAGCCGCTATTTTAGTAGGGCTCATTGATACCATGGGTAGATCATTTCTAGACACTTTATTAAAACTTATTTTATCTGCAGAAAACGCTGAGACCGCTGCCCCAGCCCTATCTGCTATGGCAATATATATTTTGATGGCAGCTATTCTTGCCGTAAGACCACAGGGACTTTTCCCCCCAAAAGGACGCTGATTATATGCGAGACCAAATAAAAAGAGGGTATTATAACTATGCCCTTATAATATCAGCAGCCCTTCTCGCGCTGCTTCCTCTCTATGTCCATGTCTCTGGTAATGATTTCTATTTAGACCTTGCCAACAGATTGATGATTTTAGCTATCGCCGCGACTAGCCTTAACTTAATACTCGGACACGGAGGAATGATAAGCTTTGGTCATGCCGCTTACCTTGGCATTGGCGCTTATAGCATTGGTATTCCTGCGTACTATGAAATCTACGATGGTCTATTTCAATTATTGGTGGCTATAACCGTTTCTGGATTGTTTGCCCTGCTAACCGGAGCGGTTTGTCTTAGAACAAAAGGCGTTTACTTTATCATGATAACCATGGCGTTTACGCAAATGGCCTTCTTCGGCATCGTCAGTATTGAGGAATATGGCGGTGATGACGGCTTGGTGATTGATACAAGGAGTACCTTTGGAAATTTTTTTAATCTTGAAGATACTGTAACGTTGTATTATTTCATTTTTGCTTCTCTTCTAATCTCTCTCTATATCGTTAAACGAATTATGAACTCGCGTTTCGGCATGGTGATTGCTGGTTCCAAGAGTAACGAAAGAAGAATGCAGTCTATTGGTTACAATACTTACAGGTATAAGCTTGTTTGTTATGTGCTCTCCGGNTGTCTATGCGGCTATGCTGGTGCTCTTCTGGGAAATTTCACAAATTTTATAAGTCCTGAAATGATGGACTGGACTGCATCTGGTGAATTAATTTTTATGGTNCTTTTAGGTGGCACAGGAACTCTTCTTGGACCTTTGTGGGGCGCCGCAACTTTTGTTTTATTGGAAGAGTGGCTTTCTGGGATTACCACTTACTGGCATTTTTTCTTTGGTGCTTTGCTAATAATTGTCGTTTTATTCGCACGCGGCGGCATTGATGGTTTACTTAAGAGAATAAGGTTAACAAGATGAGCCTGACCATCCTAAACATCTCCAATTTATCAAAAACTTTTGGAGGCGTTGTCGCTACAGATCACTTAAATTTAGAAATCAAGCAAGGCGAATTACATGCGATCATAGGACCCAATGGTGCGGGTAAGACAACGCTAATAGCCCAACTTTCCGGAGAAACCCTTCCTGATAGTGGGGAGATTATTTTTCGAGAGGAAAATATCACAGCGCTTCCGCCATTTAAAAGAAGCCGCTTAGGCATAGCCCGCTCATTTCAGATAACCAGCTTAATGTTGGAGATGGATGTTATAGACAACATTACTCTAGCTACTTTAGCGCAAGATAATCATTCTTATAAATTTTGGAAGCCCGCTCGCGACGACATCGATCTTCAAAAATCAGCACTGAATGCCCTTAAGGAAATTGGACTGGAGGAACGAGCATTTGAAAAAGTGGGGAACCTCTCTCATGGCGAGCACCGTCAATTAGAGATCGCTATGGCGCTTGCGACACAACCTCACCTTTTACTTTTGGATGAACCAATGGCGGGCATGGGCACAGAAGAGGGGAGAAAAATTTTAAAAATCCTTCAAAAACTTAAGAGAAGAAAAACCATACTTTTAATAGAGCATGACATGGATGTAGTTTTTGCGCTTGCAGATCGTATAACCGTTTTGGTCTATGGTCGGGTTATCGCTAGCGGTTCACCTCAAAGCATAAAAGAAGACAAAAAAGTTCGGGAAGCTTATCTCGGCTCTGATGGAGAAATTAATTGCTAACCGTACAGAATATTGAGACTCATTATGGCGCGAGCCAAGCTTTGTTCGGCATTTCTATGAATGTTAGGAATGGCGAAGTGGTTACTTTAATAGGGCGTAATGGCATGGGAAAGACAACTTCCATTAATTCAATTATGGGAATTACGCCAATAACGCGAGGCAATATTTTTTTTGAAAATGTAAAAATTGAACACCTTGAAAGCTTCAAGATCAATAGAAAAGGTATAGCTTTAGTTCCTGAAGGAAGGCAGGTTTTTCCAAATTTAACCGTCCGAGAGAACCTTGTAGCTATTTCAGCAAATAGAAACAACAATGCCTCTCCTTGGAACCTAAACAAAATACTCGAGTTGTTTCCTCAACTATCTGCACGTATCGATAGCATGGCAAATTTATTATCGGGAGGAGAACAACAAATGTTAGCCATAGGCCGTTCGCTTATGACTAACCCAAAGCTCCTACTGCTCGACGAGGCAACAGAAGGTTTGGCGCCGTTGGTTAGGAACGAAATCTGGAGATGTCTCAATCAACTGAAAAATGAGGGAATTTCAATTCTAGTTGTAGATAAAAATATTAATGACTTGGCTCGTATAGCTGACATGCATTATGTGATCGAGAAGGGTAAAATAGTCTGGCAAGGTAACTCAACCGAGTTATTGAAACAGAAAGACCATCTAGGAAATAAACTTGGCGTATAGTTATCCAAAATCTTATTTTAATAATTAATACTAATAGCCTATTCAATAGTTTATTAGCACATAACGCCCTATGTCTTTTCCACTTCGTAAATCTTGGATAGCGATTGGCGCCTCACTAAGCTGTCTTTTAATTATAGGAACCGGTGTTACATGACCTTGTTTCACTAAATCTAAAAGCTCTACAAGATCCTGCTGGGTTCCCACGTAGGATCCAACAATGTTTACTACTTTAAGTGGAAGCATAGATAAGGACAAGTCCATACTGCCGCCGTAAAGTCCAACAACGACCAAAGTCCCTCCCTTTGCTAAAACTTGAAATCCGAACGAGCAAGTGGCTGGCGCACCAACAAAATCAACCACCCCATAGGGTCCACCATCTGTCTCTTTGAAAAGTTCTTTTATCATCCCCGGTTTGCCATTATCAATAACTTCATCTGCGCCGGCCTTAAGTGCTGCCTCTCTCTTTAAAGGATCAACGTCCGCTACAATAATTCTGCTTTTCAATACAGCTTTGGCCATGCCAACGGCAGCTAATCCAACGCCTCCAGCACCTATAATCAAAACTGTCTGGTCAGATTTTAGGTGCTTAAGTTTTTTAAGAGCACTGTAAGCGGTAATCCCTGAACAGGCTGCTGTAGCAGCGAACGCCTCATCAACACCGTCATAAGACACCAAATATTTCGCATGCGGGGCTAAAAGATACTCTGCATAACCTCCATCTCGTCGTGTACCTACCGTGATTGGATCGTTGCAAAGAAGTTCATCACCATTCTTACAAACTTTGCAAATCCCACAACCGATCCAGGGATAAACAATCCTACGATCACCTATACCGACGCCTGTAGCCTCCGGACCGAGAGCAACGACTTCTCCTACAGGTTCGTGTCCCATTGTAAAAGGTAATTTCAGTCCTCGTTCTTCCAGTGTTATCCGCTTCCCGCTTCCTAGATCAAAATAGCCATCCCAGATATGTATGTCTGAATGACAAATCCCACTTGCTCTTATTTTGATAAGGACCTCAGTTCCCGTAGGCTTAGGGATGGGGACTTCATTTTCCTCTAATATTTCACCCCATTTTGTGATTTGGTAAGCTTTCACCTTAAATTCCTTTTCATCCAATGATAAATGTAAGATAACTTGACGCTGCAAAATCCAAAGTTAACATNTCATAGAGGTAACAGCCAACTTGATGGACAATAAAAAAACCAATACTGACTTTTTAGATAATGGATATTCCATACCTTATCCAGAAGATCCTTTTGAAATGAATAGTGGGCCATTTTATGTGGGTAAAGGCAATAATGGAGAAACGATCGTTTCTTTAGAGGTTACTCGCACTCAATGTAATAGCGGACTTGTTGCTCATGGAGGTTTACTGATGACGCTGGCAGATCTGGCCGTTTGCCACGAAGCTATAAAGAATCTTAAAAGTGTTCGGGCATTAACGGTTTCTCTGACTGCCAACTTCCTTAAACCCGCAGAAGAGGGAACTCTTTTAAAAGCATTCCCGAAAATCAATCACCGAACCAAACGGACGGCATTTATGGAAGCCTATATATTAGCTGATGAAAAAAAAGTGTTTACCTGCACCTCAGTAATTCGTCTAATTTCCTCTGCCTAACGAACGTGTAATAATCGTATTAAAGAGATTTTGCTGCAAAATAAAATTGTGTTGGACCAAAAACGTTTGATAAAAAATGAATGAAATAAAGACGCGCGACCTTATAGTTCAAATGGCCAAATCTCTTTTCGATCGCGGCCTAACATTTGGAAGCTCTGGTAATATTAGCGTAAGGATGGAGGACGGTTGGCTAATGACCCCTACGGGCTGTTCAATGGGTAATATTGAACCAGAAAAAATTTCAAAATTAGATATAAACGGAAAACTTATTTCAGGTGATCCCCCGACAAAAGAAAGTTTTTTACACCTAGCCATGTATGAAAAACGACCTCAAGACTCGGCGGTTGTTCACCTGCATTCAACACATTCGGTCGCCGTGAGTTGTCTTGACGAAATAAATCCAAAAAATGTTCTACCGCCGATTACAGCGTATTATGTCATGCGGATTGGAACCCTTCCCTTAATTCCTTACTTCCCTCCAGGAGATATAAAACTCGCTAAAGTCGTTAGAGAGATGGCATCGGAGCACCATGCTGTCTTACTCGCTAATCACGGTCCAGTAGTCTCAGGGAAGAGTCTACAAGATGCCGTTTATGCAACAGAGGAGCTAGAAGAAACTGCGAAATTATTTCTTTTATTACAAGGACACAAAACAAGGTTTTTAAATTCTTCCGAGGAGGCCGCACTTAGAAAGTAATACACTGTATTATCCATCCATTCGGTATCTTTGTAGTGATTTCAATCATTACTTGACTGAGTGAATGGAATACAGAAAAACGACTAATATCTTAAAAACTTATCATAGGAAATAAAATGAGTGCAGGGGAAAGACTACCTGGAACGCCTGTCCCAGGCCATATTTGGGACGGCTATGAAGGCATTAAGATTGCGGGAGATACGTGGGGTAATCCTAACAATCAGCTTGTTATACTACAGCATGGAGGAGGACAAACCCGGCATGCGTGGAAANGTGCCGGCGAAACACTTGGCTTAGCNGGATATCACGCTGTAGCTTTTGATGCTAGAGGCCACGGCGATTCAGAATGGGCCGGGGAAGGCAACTACGGTGCCGATAAAATGGTTGAGGATCTTATCAGAGTTTCTCGTGCTTTGGGTTCAAAAAAGCCTGTTCTTGTTGGCGCCTCCATGGGAGGTGGAACAAGTTTAATATCTGTCGGGGAAAAACATCTAACCTCTAGGGCTTTGGTTATGGTGGATATGGCGCCTCGCATAGAGCCGGAAGGCCAGAAGAAGATCCAGGACTTTATGAACCAAAAACCGGAGGGCTTCGATAGTCTCGAAGAAGTTGCGCAAGCGATATCAAATTATCAACCACATAGAAAACGACCTCGAAAACTAGATGGTTTAGCTAAAAACGTTCGACTAGCATCAAATGGCAAATACGTCTGGCACTGGGATCCTGCGCGTCGCTTCAATAAACCAGGTGCACCAGATTATCGCCAAAGACTGCGCGATGCCGCAAATAATCTTGATTTACCCGTTTTACTTGTCAGGGGTGGTTTGTCCGATGTGTTAAGCGAAGAGGGGGCACAAGACTTCTTGAGACAATGTCCTCACGCGGAATATGTTAACGTTTCAAATGCAGCTCATATGGTGGCGGGAGACCGAAATGATATTTTCGCTGAATCGGTTGTAGAATTCTTATTGCGAGTAGCGCCACCCAATAGCTAAGTGATATCCATTTCTCATGAAATTTTCTATCCAGCAAGTATTGGTGATGTATACTTTCACATTACCTTTATTTTTATTTAATAATTACCTCTAAAAAACTATCAAAACTGAGTTTAAGAGATATCTTGCTTATGACTCGGATATATTCATGGAAGAAATAATACTCAACTATATAGAACCGGGATTAACCAGGCTCGATATACTCTCTATTGCCAGCGGAATATTTTTAGCCGGGTTCATAAGAGGGTTCGTTGGCTTTGGAGCGTCAATTATCATTGTATTGGTCTTGAGCTTTATATTAAGTCCACACGAAGCAGTGCCCATTGCGGCATTGAGCGGCTTACCATCAATGTTACAGCTCTTACCAACCGCCATAAAACACTCGGAAAAAGTGTTCGTTTTACCCTTTGGTCTTGCAGCTTTTTTCGCGGCTCCATTGGGGACTTGGATTTTGGTTATAGTAAATCCAGAATTAATGAAAATCTATATTTCTGGTTTCGTATTATTGATGGTTTGCTTCCTCTATCGCGATGTGCGATTTCCTAAAGCGGATTACTCAGCTCTGTTAATCAGCATAGGCGGAGCTGCGGGTTTAATACAGGGCGCCACAGGGATGGGCGGGCCTCCTGCCGTGGCCCTTGCGCTATCCCGTCGTACCGACACAGAAAAGCAACGCGCAAATGTCATTGGCGCGGTCACAACGCTAAATCTCTGTAGTTTAATACCCCTATGGTACTATGATTTCTTCTCTACGAGCGTGGTTGTAATGAGTATTATGTGCATCCCACTTTATATACTTGCCACTTGGTTAGGCACTCGTTTCTTTGCAAGGTTTGGTCACGATTATTTTCGTAACGGGGCCCTCCTGGTTCTTGCGTGTATAGGATTAACCGCCTTGATCAAAGCGGCATTCAACTATTCTAATCTTAGTTAGGTGTTAATTTACCCCACCTGAACTTTTAAGAAGTCTATCTATGTAACGTCCCTGATAAACGGTACTACCCAATGATTGACCAAAGCGCACGGCTTCATCGGAATCGCACCTAGCAACAATCAACCGGGCTCTGCCGCAACGATCAACATGTTCTTTCAATTCAGCCAAACGAGTTCCTGAGTTGTCGTCCGCCATCTCAGGACTCCAAAATAGCTTCAGAAGATCAAACCCTAAATGTTCCCTATCTATAAATTGCAGTATCTGATGATTTAAACCGTCTAGCGCGATCCTGTATCCACGCTCGCGCATAAAATCTCTAGCGAACATATAGGCACCCATGTCACTAAAAATATCAATTGGTTGTAATTCAACTACAACAGTTCCACGTGATGAAGCTTTTAAACTATTATCAAAATTTATAAACTCAGGAGACAAAATAGTTTTCACGTTAAGGTTTATGCTTATTGAACTGTCAATTGTTGAGTCGTCATTGTGGATTAATACTTGCAGCATCCGAAGATCCAAAGTCTGCGTTAAGTGCCTAAATAGCCATAAATTTGACAACAAATCAAAATCTGGCACGACAGACTTTCTCAGCTCATCTATTGATATATAAAGCTCTTGAAATATCGGCTGCGGATTTGGATTGGCTGGAGTTATGGCGCAGACGGGTTGCCGACGCATTAAATTAGACAAATCCGCCCTAGCCAAAAATTCCTGGAGCTTTCCTAGCTGCTCAGGGTCGAGCTCCTTTAATCCATCCTGAACTTCGGAAGCCTTTTTAACTTTTCCTATCGCTAGTCTATTTTTACGCTCTCTCTCGCGGTGCATTTGTTTAATTAAGTCTAACATCTCTTCATGCTGAGTTTCCACATTGTAGTACGTGCAGAACCGCGCCATATCTTCTTCTTCTTCACCGTGCGTTAGAGGATCTTCGTTGAACAGGTGACGGACCTTTAAAATAGCGGCATCTATGTCATCTATCGACGCATCCTTACAAACGAAAAAAAGATCGGATGAGCTGAGAATGAAGACCTGACCATCATAAGTCTGCGTCATCCCCTCAAAAGTCGTAGCTGCTATCCGGACATGGTGATCTTGCCTATTTTGTGGGCGGAGGCGAGAAAGGTGGATATGAACCGCCATTCTACCCTCNAAACTTCGGTTAAGCCTTTGAAGGTAGTCTANTAGCAAGTACTCTTGACTCGGGCCTTGTTTTTGATTTTGAGTTGGGGCTAATGCCATGGATAAACCTTCTTTTAAGAACACCTATTTAGGAAACGATGCACAAAACATGCCATATTGTAGTTCTAAAATACTCATATAATAGACTATAATGAGAGAAATTTTTTTCAATCATTTACCGTGAAAAACTGGTGGCCTTTTATTCATAAAAGCTTCTTGACCTTCCTGATAATCTTTACTGTTGAAGCAATCGCGGGTCAATTGATCCACCAGGTCCTCATCAAAACTAGAATCATCCTTCATTAATTCGTTTATGGTAAGTTTAGATGCCTTCATGGAGAGAGGCGCATTTTGTGAGATCCTATCGGTAATATCTGCTACTTCTGCTTCTAATTTATCTATTGGCACGCACGAATTCACCAAGCCCATCCTTTCTGCCTCTAGCGCAGAATACCGTTTTGCCGTAATCAATATCTCCTTTGCCTTTGATGGTCCAACTAAAGCCACTAGGTTTCCCAAGTTTAACCGATCGTAAGCGATAGATAGTCGCGCGGCAGGTACACCGAATACAGAATCTTCCGATGCTATTCTGATATCAGCTGCTAACGCTATACCTAAGCCACCCCCCATACAAAAACCTCGGATTTGAGCAATGAACGGTTTATCACATTCTAACATTTTTTTTCTACCAGCCATTGATATCTTTGCATATTCAGCGGCGGCGTTAGCATCCGACCTTCGTTCCTTAAATTGAGAAATATCTGCTCCAGATGCAAAGGCCTTATCTCCCGCTCCGGACATAACAATACAGCGAATTTTTGGATTACCAGAGAACTCTTGGAACGCTTCAGCTATACCTTGCCACATATCTAACGAGATAGCATTTCGCCTCTCGGGATTATTCAATATTAGTCTGCCAATAGCCCCATCATTTTTGGCTAAAATTTTGTCCGTAGAAAGTTTCATTAGATTTTTCCTGCTTTTTGTATTGTGAAAATATATTTACTGTCTATACGACACCATTTTTCCTTAAATTATCAAATTCCTCTCTTTCGATACCAATCTCATCTAAAATTTCTAACGTGTGCTGACCCAAGTCTGGCGTCGCACTGTGCATTCTTTGGGGGGTTCGTTCTAATTTTACAGCCTGCCCAACGATATTTAAGGTCCCCAATCTTGGATGATTGACGGAAGGACTCATATCAAGTGTTTTTACTTGTGGGTCCTTAAAAACTTCCCCCATGTCTAAAATAGGCCCACAAGGAACCCCAGCTTCAGCAAAAGCCTCCACCCAGTGAGCCGTGCTTCGTTTTTTTGTATACTTGGATATCTCTGCATTGATTTGATCTCTTAATGCAGTCCTTTTTTCATTACTACTGTAGTCGGAATTCTCATAGATTTCGGGTGCTCCGAGCGTATCACACATTCTTTTAAATAGATGTTCCGCCGATGCTTGNATATTTATTACACCGTCAGAGGTTGGGAACACTCCTGTTGGCGTGTTGGTCGGGTGATTATTACCCTCTTGCTGTGGTATTTCTCCTGAAATGGTATAACGGGCAGCTTGAAGGTCCATCATCATTATCTGAGACTCTAGCAACGATGTTTTCACCCACTGCCCTTGTCCAGATACTTCTCTCTCCAGTAAAGCAACCAATATTCCGTAAGCTAAATTTATGCCCGCGGTAAGATCAGCTATCGGTATACCGACCCGCACAGGACCATCACCTGGCATACCAGTGACAGACATCAATCCTCCCAACCCCTGGGCTATTTGATCGAGACCAGCCCTTTTTGAATAAGGTCCCTCTTGTCCAAAGCCGGATATACTTCCATAAACAATCTTTTTATTTATTTTGTTTATAGTTTCATAATCAATGCCCAGACGATGTTTAACATCAGGCCTGTAATTCTCAATAAATACATCCGTCTCCTTTGCNAGTTTAAAAAGAATTTCTCGGCCGGCCTCTTCTTTAAGATTGAGCGTCATAGATCGCTTGTTTCGATGTAAATTCTGAAAGTCAAACCCATCTCTAGGACCTCCAAGTGGAACTTCTGACAATTCCGCTGGCTGCTCTATTTTAATAGTTTGCATTCCCCAATCTGCTAGCATTCTTGCTGCTGTTGGCCCAGCCCTTGCTCTCGTTAGATCTAGTACACGAAACCTAGATAGGGGACCACTTGATAGCGACATAGTTTACTCCGTCTCTTCTAGATAAATACCTGTCAACATTATAAAATTAATGTGAAAAGTTTTTTTAATATTAATGTCTTTTTTACATNTCAACTTTTTCTAAGTTTCCGCTTAAGAGTAAAGTTCAAATTAAGTGTTGGATAGTATTACAATTTTCTTTCATTTTTAACCAAACTGAAAATTAAAAACCAAATTGGCCCTTATTGACTAGAAAATTTCAACTGATATACCGCACGAATATAAATGGATTAACAAGTTTTGATGAATTTAAAATTTTAAGATACTGTTATTTCAAAGAATGAAAATTTGTCGTTTAACAACTTTATTTTTCTAAACCTGACATAGAAAACTATTCAAAGGAAAAGATATGCCAACGGGAAAAGTCAAATGGTTCAATAATGCAAAAGGCTTTGGATTTATACAACCTGATGAAGGAGGGAACGATGTTTTCGTTCACATCACAGCTCTCCAAGCCGCCGGAATTGCAACCTTGAACGAGGATGATGCTGTTTCATATGATCTTGAAGAGGGACGTGACGGCAGGTCAGCAGCTGGAAACCTCAAAATGGTGTAGGGCGGTTAAAAAGCAGTAATTAAAGATCTACCGATTTGCTAATTCCAGCAGAGGCAAACGTAGCCATACCAGTATGGCAACCGACAGCTGCTTTTAAAATTCCAATAGCTAATGTAGCTCCCGACGCCTCACCCAAGCGTAATCCAAGGTCTAGTACCGGCTCCTTACGCATCAATTCTAGAAGCCTAGAGTGTCCGGGCTCAACCGAGCGGTGGGCCACTAGACAATGGTCCACAGTTGTTGGATCGATGGCAAATAAAACAGAAGCAGAAACTGTACAGGCAAACCCATCCAATATAACTGGCACACGAGCTAATCTTGCAGCAACGATAGCGCCCACTATTGCAGCAAGTTCTAGACCGCCCAAAGCGGCAAACAAACTTAATGGATCTTTTGTTTCAGCTAAATGGAGCTCCACTGCTTTTTGAACTAACTCTATTTTTCTTTCTAAAGTCTCAGAATTTATCCCTGTTCCACGGCCCACCCAATCTTTCGCAGTTCCCCCAAAGAGAGCCATTGAAATTGCTGCAGCAGACGTGGTATTCCCAATTCCCATTTCGCCTAGGCAAATAATATCAAACCCAGGCTCTATTGCCATCATCCCATAAGCCATAGCTCGAACGCATTCTTCTTCAGTCATTGCGGGTTCTTTTGTGAAATCTGAGGTTGGATGTTCCAAACCAAGCTCGTAAACACGCAAATCGGCGTCAAATGTTTTACACAGCTGGTTAACGGCTGCACCACCTTCAACAAAGTTTTTGACCATTTCACTAGTAACCGAACCTGGAAAAGCAGAAACCTCATACTTTGCTATACCATGATTACCCGCAAAAACTGATGTGCGAGGATGGTTGAGCCTCGGAGGGTATTNGGCTTGCCATGAAGCCAACCACTCTACAAGATCTTCCAATTTCCCAAGTGATCCCAATGGTTTTGTTAATTGTGCATTGTGCGAAGCGGCTTTTTTCGCACTTTCTAAATCCGGTTCAGGTAATTCCTTGATAAGGTCACGCACCTCCTGTAGAGATGAAATAGCTGATTTATGCGTAGCGTCTCCCATACGGAACTTGCCTCTTTTATATGGTGGTTTGTAAATAAAAACGTTGAGGCTCTATACCGCGTAATGGTCTTTTTGGGAAGTTCCGTTTGCTCATGCTCGGTAAATTATTTTGCAAAATTCATTTTTCCAAATGTCTGGAAGATATTCTTTTAGCACTTACTTTTTTTACGAGAATTCCCACTCATTTCATCACTAAGTATGATCGTACTTTAATGCAGGCCTGCTGGTGTTTTCCGTTGATCGGCGCCGGCATAGGGTTAGCCGGGGGTGCTTTCTTTTACATCTTACTTGTCGTTCAGATTCCGATAGCGATATCGGCAGTTATGGCTATCTGTTTCATAGTAATTCTCACTGGGGCTCTTCACGAGGACGGGCTCGCGGATACGGCAGATGGCCTTGGAGGAGGTAACGATAAGAAATCAAAAATAGAGAAAATGAGAGATAGCAAGATAGGTTCCTACGGGGTATTAGCGATTTTATTAATTACCCTTATTAAATGGAATGCGATAATCACTCTGGCTACTGGGAAACCCTACGAAATTGCAATTCTTTCTATCATTTGCGCCCATTCATTATCTCGTTTTTCTATAATTGTTATCCCATATTTTTCTATCCCAGCATCTGACGAAGGCCTTGCTCGATACGCAGGCGAACCGGAAACCCGAGGGGTTATAGGCGGCTTTTTACTCACATCTTTTTTAATTTTTTTACTACTTCCTTTTGACCAGGCGATCCTTTCTGCTGTTTTAGCAATATTGGTTGCTGGTGTCGTGGGCCTACTAGCCAACTTTCAGATTAAAGGCTATACCGGCGATATTCTAGGTGCAGCTCAACAAGTTTCTGAAGCAACAGTACTTGTCTATCTTGCCAGTAGCAGTAGCTANGAAACAAAGNAAGGAGAAGGAATGCTCGAGACACGGTGGCATCTAATACGACACGCGCCAGTAGACAACCCTGAAGGGAGGATATACGGCTCGTCTGATAAATCAGCAAATACCTCCAATGCAAATGCTTTTCAGCTACTTGCTCAAAGATTACCAAGAGAAGGTATTGCGATTACAAGCCATTTAAAAAGGACCCAGCAAACACTAGATGCGCTAATTAGCGGCGGACTTGAAGTATCCCAACAAATTATCGAGAATAGATTAGGGGAACAAGATTTTGGTGATTGGACCGGAAAGACATATGAGGAAGTTCGGTCTCTTTTTGGTGACGCCTACGACAAGTTTTGGATAACCCCAGCAAAAGAAAAACCTCCTAACGGCGAAAATTTTATACAAGTGATCGACAGAGTGAGGGAATGCATTCTGGATTGTACGAAAAAATTTAAAGGCAGAGATGTGATTTGTATTTCTCACGGCGGTGTTATTCGAGCTGCTCTGACGATAGCACTCAAAATAGAAGCCGAAAGAGCTCTCTCCATCTCAGTCGACAATCTATCAACTACAATAATTGATTACCTACATCCTTGTGAAAACTTTGCTGGGGCATGGCGGGTGAAGTGTACAAACGTTCCTGCTATTCAAGAGATTTTTTAGTTTACCATTCTAGAGAGAAAATGCTTTGACTGTTCGGTCCTTTAAGTTGCTAGTTTCTATTCTCTGCCTAATACTCGTTGTATTAATTGCTTCGGGGGCATGGTTGTTCGTTCGGCAGAGTGATGAACGGCACAAAGGGTCAGACCTCGTTGGAGGTTCGTTTGAATTGGTAGATCAAGACAGAAACAACATCACCAACAACTCATTTCCAAACAAGTTTAAAATTATTTACTTTGGTTTTACCTTTTGCCCTGATGTCTGTCCGATGGGTCTCACAACTATAAGTGAGGCATTGGACTCACTCGGCACGAAAGCAAAGCANATACAACCAATTTTTATAACCCTTGATCCTTTAAGAGATACTGCCGAAGTCCTGAAAAGCTACAAAGAAAATTTTCACGAAAGCATTATTTTCTTAACAGGATCGGAGGAGCAGATTCGTTCTGTGGCAAAACTTTACAAAGTCTATTTTCGAAAGACTAATGATGCTGATGACTATCTTATCGATCACTCAGCTATTACCTTTATAATGGCTCCTTCTGGAGGTTACCTAAAGCATTTTGGGCCTAATGCTACCGCCGTAGAATTTTCAAATTTCTTTAATTCTATTTTAAAGTAGTGTTATCGTAAATTAACTCACAAGAGCTTCTCTATACTTTAAGAGGGAACTTAGTTATGGATGATGACACCAAAGTTTTTGGCAGAGTTATGAGACTTCCCGGGTTTGACGGAATGATAGCCGAAAGAGGCCCTATTCATTTAGTATCAGATAGCGGGGAGGAATACCTCTTAATTGCTGCCCTACCAGATATGCCCGGAGACGTGGAAACGCTAGCCCTAGAATGCGAAGAAACGTTTGCACCATATATTGGTAAAGACTTGCACATGTCAGGAAAAATTTTAGGGTCAATACTTTGGAATGCAAAACTTTTTGAATGTGAATGATACTTACTCATCCACCAATGCCTTTAACTCATAAACTATATCAAGAGCGTCTTTAGGAGATAAATTATCAGGCATAATTTTTGATAAATATTCCTCCAATTTACTACCGTTTTTTGTTACGCTAGTATTTTCTTGGGTAATGTTACTAAACAGAGGCAGGTCCTCTGCTAAAGANTTAATAGCCCGGGACTTTTCACCCTTTTCAAGTTCTCTCAGAACTACTTTTGCTCTGTTTATGACGTTTTCTGGCAGGCCAGCTAATTTAGCGACGTGGGTACCATATGAACGGTGAGCCACGCCTTCTACAACCTCGTGAAGAAAAATAATATCATCATTCCACTCTTTTATTTTCATGGAATAACACCTCATTGCATCAAGAGTTGACGAAAGATTCGTTAGTTCGTGATAATGAGTTGCAAACAGCGTTCTACATCGGACGACATGGTGTAAATGTTCCACCGTTGCCCACGCTATAGACAAGCCATCAAACGTAGCCGTGCCCCGACCAATTTCGTCTAGGATAACAAATGATTTCTCTGTCGCCTGATTTAAAATAGAAGCTGTTTCAACCATTTCAACCATGAAAGTCGACAGTCCGCGCGCTAAGTCATCTGCGGCTCCAACTCTACTGAATAGACGATCTATGACACCTATTTTAGCATAGGAAGCTGGCACGTAGGATCCCAGCTGCGCCATCAAAATGATTAATGCATTCTGGCGCAGGAAAGTGCTCTTTCCTGCCATATTTGGACCCGTTAATAGCCAGAGCCTATTTTCTGTTTTTAATTCACACGAGTTTGGAATGAAGTGCTCACCGTCCTTGCAAAAAGCCTCTACGACAGGATGTCGGCCCTCGATAATTTCAAACTCCTTTCCAGTAGTAATAATTGGACGAACATATCCATGCTCTACAGCTAATTTTGCAAGGCTTAAAAATACATCAATTTCAGCTATAGCGAATGCTGATGCCAGAATTCTCTCATGATGAATTAAAACTTCGCTTCGTAGTTTATTAAAGCACTCTTCCTCTATACCTAGAGATTTCTGAGCAGACTGGTTAATATCTCGCTCTAATTCTGAGAGTTCAACCGTTGTAAACCGCGCGGAATTAGCCATTGTTTGTCTATGAATAAAGGTTGGGTGTGACATCAATTTCTCTGAATGCAGNGATGTTACCTCAACAAAAAAACCAAGGATGTTATTATGCTTTATCTTTATAGAATTAATTCCCATCTCTTCTGCATATCTCTGCTGAAGGGCAACGATGAGACCTCTGCTTTCATCTTTTAGATTTCTCAACCTATCAAGCTCTGCATTGAAGCCGGGAGCGATGTACCCGCCATCACGAATTAAAATTGGTGGGTCATCAGCAAGGGCCTTCTCCAAAAGTTCAACCAGAGAACAATATCCGTCTAAATCCTGAATATGCCTCTTGAATTCATCTTTAATACGAGATAACCCGACATTCTCCGTCAATAACTCTGCCTTGATTATATCTGTTTTAGAAAGTGCATTCCTAATGGCGATCAGGTCTCTTGGCCCCGCCCGGTCCGCGCTAAGCCTGGACAACGCTCTCTCGATATCGGGGACTGTTCTAATAATATCCCTAAGAGAACCTAACAAAACTTCATTTTCATAAAAACAAGAGATAGCATCTAAGCGTTTATTTATAACCGTCTGGTTTTTGGATGGCGCTGATATCCAAGTCAATAATAGGCGAGACCCCGCACTGGTGAGCGTCTTATCTATTGTTGCCAGTAATGAACCCTTTTTTGAGCCCCCTATTGTTCTGATTATTTCTAGGTTGTTACGAGTAGCACCATCTATCTCCAGAACTTCACTAGCACTCCATTTTTGCGGTAATGATAACTTTGGTATCTTTCCCTGTTGCGTTAATTCAATATATTCTACCAGAGCACCTGCGGCCGATATCTCTGCTCTGGAATAGGTACCGAAGGAATCTAGAGATGCTACTCCATAGATTTTTTGTAAGCGTCTCCCACCATTCGTACTGTCAAAAAAAGAATATGCTAATGGCGTAAACAGCTCCTTCCAGTCGGCCAGCTGAGATTGAATGTATTTTTCTTCGTCCAGTTTTTGAAAAATCAAATCTGAAATCAAAATTTCAGTTGGTTGTATTCTTGAAAGAGCAGTTCCTAAATCTTCAACACAACATTTTTGAGTTTGAAAAGCCCCCGTAGAAATATCTACCCAAGCTAGACCCACAACGTCCTGGACAAAACTCAGACTCGTTAAAAAATTATTTTGTGTCGCTTCAAGAAGACTGTCCTCTGTGACGGTTCCAGGGGTAACTATCCTCACCACCTCTCGTTTCACTACGGACTTGCTACCTCTTTTGCGAGCCTCTTCTGGTTTTTCTACTTGTTCACAAACCGCTACTTTAAAGCCCTTACGGATTAGCCGTGCTAAATAAACATCCGCTGCATGAACAGGAACACCGCACATCGGGATTTCTTTGTTATCCTTCTTTCCTCTCTTCGTAAGAGTAATATCAAGCGCATCAGAGGCCACTTTGGCATCTTCGAAAAACAATTCGTAAAAATCACCCATTCTATAGAACAGCAAATAATTGCTATGGGCTCTTTTTATTTCAATGTACTGAGCTAACATTGGAGTTAGGCTCCCAATGCTTTTCTCAGCGGCAGTAATCTCATGTTTTTCTTTTAATTTTNCCTCAATATTTTCGTTCAATTTTCAATCTCTTGAAATAAATGACTCGTTAATTATTTCTACATTCGTTTTAGTGTCACTGTACAATTTTTTTTGCTGTAATTTTTCAATTACCTTGCAGTGGTTAATACTAATTTCACCAATTACTTTCGCTATTCGCTCAAAGCCGCTAACATATTCAACCAACTTTTAGGAATACATTGGCAGTTTGCTGGAGGAGGCCTCGTATCATGGTAGGAGCTAGTAAAATAAGTGATCAAGATGCTCTCGATTTTCATGCCCAAGGAAAGCCTGGAAAGCTTGAAATGGCGCCAACTAAGAGTTTAACGACACAAAGAGACCTATCTCTTGCATATTCTCCGGGCGTTGCTGTTCCGTGCTTAGAAATCGAGAAGGATCCATCAACAGCCTACGACTATACCTCAAAAGGCAATATGGTTGCGGTTATTTCGAATGGCACCGCCGTACTCGGCTTAGGCAATATTGGCGCTCTGGCAGCCAAGCCCGTCATGGAGGGGAAAGCAGTTCTTTTTAAAAAGTTCGCTGATATCGACGGAATAGATCTCGAGGTCGATACCGAAGACGTAGAGGAATTTTTTAATAGTGTTCGAGTTCTTGGAAAATCTTTCGGAGGTATAAATTTAGAAGACATTAAAGCCCCAGAATGTTTCATTATAGAACAAAAATTAAAGGAAAGCCTTGATATACCAGTTTTTCACGATGACCAACATGGAACAGCTATCATTTCCCTTGCTGGTTTATTGAACGCTCTTCATTTAACGGACAGAGACATAAGGAAAACTAGGGTTGTCGTCAATGGGGCCGGAGCAGCGGCCATTGCGGGTGTGGAATTATTTAAGGCTCTAGGAATGCCTCATAGAAATGTGATCATGTGCGATTCTAATGGTGTCGTGTATAAGGGAAGAAAAGAAGGCATGAATCAATGGAAATCAGCTCATGCGGTTGACACTGAATATCGCACTCTTGAAGAGGCAGCAGAGAATTCGGATGTGTTGATGGGTTTATCAATAAAGGGGGCCTTTTCCNAAAAAATAATTTCATCTATGGCNAAANACCCAATAATTTTTGCGATGGCAAATCCNGACCCTGAGATAACACCGGAAGAAGTAAAGAAAATTCGGGCAGACGCAATTATGGCTACAGGTCGTTCAGACTATCCTAACCAGGTAAACAATGTACTTGGTTTTCCATATATTTTTCGCGGTGCACTAGACGTGCGAGCTTCAGAGATAAATGATTCTATGAAGATTTCTGCGGCCCACGCTATCGCCCTTCTAGCAAGAGAAGATGTTCCAGATGAAGTCAGTGCAGCTTATGGAAAGAGCCTTCAATATGGTCGGGACTACATTATACCAGCCCCCTTTGATCCCAGGCTTATCGTAAAAGTTTCCGCTGCTGTGGCAAAGGCAGCAATGGATACAGGTGTCGCAAAAAAACCTATAGAAGATTTTGACAAATATGAGAGAGACCTCAGCGCAAGACTTAACCCAACAGCAAATAGNCTCAGCGGAATCTATGCGCGCATTCGACAAGCCCCAAAACGAGTGGTATTTGCTGAGGGTGAAGAGGAACGCGTCATTCGGGCAGCTATATCCTTTATGAGCAGTGGGTATGGTCAACCTATACTGATTGGAAGAGAAGATATTGTTAAAGCTAGTATAAAACGCTTAGGACTATCCGGCCTTGATANTCTAGAAATCCACAACGCGCGCCTCTCTAAACATAATGTTCAATATACCCAAACACTCTACNAACGNCTTCAGCGGAAGGGACATCTTTATCGAGATGTTCAACGAATGGTTAACCAAGACAGAAATGTGTTTGGTGCTTCGATGGTTGCGCATGGGCATGCAGACGCTATGGTTACCGGTCTAACACGCAGTTTTGGAGTGAACCACGAATACATTACACGGGTTTTAGATACCAAACCAGGACAGCGACTAATGACCTGCAGTCTAGTTGTAACCCGCAATAACGCATTGTTTATAGCAGACACAAATATAACTGAAGTACCCGAACCTGAAGTTTTAGCCGATATAGCCGTGCAAACTGCAGCCAAAGCGAAGGCATTCGGCTACGAACCGAAAGTGGCATTAGTATCATTCTCAAATTTTGGCTATCCGCATCGCGAACATATGCAACGTATTCAAGAAGCTACTAAGATATTGGACCTTAGAAAGGTCGACTTCGAGTATGATGGCGAGATGGGCGTTGATGTAGCTCTAGACATGTCACTGCGAAAAAATTATCCCTTTTGCCGATTATCTGGCCCTGCGAATATACTGATAATGCCAGAGCTTCATGCGGCAAATATAAGCTACAAACTACTACAGGCTGTGGGCGGCGGTACCATCATCGGACCAATGCTTCTTGGATTAGAAAAACCAGTGCAAATTGTTCAAATGAATGCAACAGTGAACGATCTTGTTCAGGCAGCAGCAATAGCAGCACACGATACAATTTTAAACGATTAGAATTTTCGCTTATCGGGCGTACCTAATTTTTTCCAGCGGCATAGGTATAACTGGGCAAAAATTTTAAACTACCTAAGCATGACCTGATTCTGTTGATAAAAGCGCAGCGTTTACTCCCACTTTTTCGAGAGCCTTATCCCATTTTAAATNTACAGCTTCATTAAAAATTAAATCAAGGTCTGGGTCTACACTTAGCCAGGCGTTCTCTTGCATTTCGTTATCAAGTTGTCCGGCTCCCCATCCTGCATAGCCAAGGGCAAAAAGACTATTATTAGGTCCTGTTCCGGCCGCCAATTCTTTAATGATTCCTAGTGATGCCGTCATTCCAATTTCATTATCTACCACTAGCGTATCCCCAGCGTTATACTCCAAGCTATGTAAAATAAAGCCACGTCCTGTTTCAACAGGGCCACCGAAGTATACATCTTTAATTTCATTTTTTGTGTTGTGCGAAGCCGGAATTTCAAGCTGCTCCAGAATTTCTGAAAAGGAAGGCGAGTTCATTTTGTTGTTAATTATTAGCCCTAAGGCGCCGTCGGCATTGTGCGCACAAACATAGATTACCGATCGAACGAACCGAGGATCGCCCATTGTTGGCATTGCTATCAGCAACTTCCCTGTTAAAAAGTAGTTTTCAATGGCTATGACAACTATTCCTTTCTATGATTTAGTTACTATTTTACGTTTATAGCATTCTCGTAAATTCTAAACATTATTTTTCCTAGTTACAGAGAGATAGAAAACGGTTTTTGTGAAACATTAGTTGAGTTCATGTTCGAAACAAAAAAATATGTAAGCTTGGGGCCTTCTAAAGCATTCATAACGGCTGCAAAGATCATTTTGACAGCTTTATTTTTTCTCTATCCAACCTTTTTTGCGTTCGGTTCACCAGAATCCAACTGGGTCAAAACAGACTTCGCCAAATTCAGAATGATAAGTGGTATTAAGGACATAGGTAAGGAAACTAAAATACCTTTAGGGCTCGAATTTTATCTTCATGAAGGCTGGAAAATTTACTGGCGCAATCCGGGCGATGCCGGGTTTCCTCCAAGTTTTATTGAAGATAAATCCAACAATTTAGCGGAAATTGAATGGCGCTGGCCGGTTCCCATGCGCTTCACACTTGATGGGATGCAAAGTTTTGGTTACGCCAACCACGTTGTTATACCGCTAACAGCCACAATAAAAAGCAATCAACACCCGTTAAATTTAAGAAGTACATTAAACGCTCTNGCGTGCAGAGAAATATGCATTCCAATAGAAGGAATTTTAAAACTCCAANTGCCAACAGGGACTGGCGCACCAAGTAAGTTTTCAAAAGTATTAAGAAATTTTGAAAGATTAATACCTACGGCGAGCAGCTGGCCAGGGTTTACCTTAAAAAGCTCGCACCTTAAAGGGAAGACATTAACATTAGTTATTAATTCGTCCACAAAACTGAGTGAACCAGATGTTTACTTGGAGACAATGAGTCACATTAATTTTGCTAAACCCACAGTCAAGTTATCTAGCGACGAAAAAACAGCAGAGCTAAAAGTTTTGGTTGAGTTTCCGGATGCAACGACTCCTGCAGAATTTCCTGCAATTTTAACCTTCGTCGACAAAGGGCGTTTTATAGAATTAAGAGAGATTATTCGTCCAACCGTAATATCCAAAACTGCGAGCACGCACTTTTGGAAAATCGGCAACATTACAATGACTATCTTTCTTATCGCTTTTCTTGGAGGCGTGATACTTAATTTTATGCCGTGCGTACTCCCAGTTCTTATGATTAAGTTGTTAGANATATCAAGGGCTGTGGATCAAGATCGCAAATCAGTGCGGCTAGGTTTTCTCAGCTCAGCTGTTGGGATAATAACATCGTTTTTCGCACTCGCTGTATTTGCGATTTTACTTAAAAACTTCGGTTTTTTTGTGACCTGGGGGATGCAGTTTCAACAACCAGTTTTTATAACAATGTCATGCATACTCATATTCGCTTTTTCTGCGAGCCTTTTAGGTTGGTTTAAGTTCAAAGCACCAGATAAGCTTATGGATAGCTTATCAAGACCAATACCTATCCGACATAATCAGGCAATTTGGCCAAAAATGTCCGGCCACTTTTTTACCGGAGTGTTCGCTACAGTACTTGCAACACCATGCTCAGCACCATTAGTCGGAACAGCTTTAACCTTCGCTCTTGGAGGCGACGCTCTGGAGATAGTAATCATTTTTTTATTAATGGGNTTGGGCCTAGCTTTGCCCTACTTATCCGTCATCTGCATTCCCAGGTGCATTAAAGATTATGCCAAAGCCTGGGGCTTGGATGCGAAAATTAGAGATTTTCCTCGCCACTTTACTATGCTTAACAGCCCTTTGGCTGCTAACTGTGCTATCTGAACAGATTTCCCTAAGCCTCCTGTTACTTGTTATTGGCTTTATAGGTCTAGCGGGTTTCGCCATATTAATGTCTAAAATATTTCAGCTCCGCCTTCTCCTAGGTATATCAGCGATACTAGCCCTCTGTGCTGTTATCGCAAGTAACGGACCAAGTTTCCTACCAGAGCAAAATCGCTCATTGGTTGCAACCACCCTCTCCACAGTGGGAGACTCTAATTTAGGCTGGAAAAGTTTTGATGAAGAACAAATTTCTAAACACGTTAATGCTGGAAACACCGTCATTGTAGATGTCAGCGCCGACTGGTGTATCACCTGCAAAGTAAACGAAAAACTTTTTATTTCAACTGGACTTATCGAAGACGGCTTAAAATCTGGAGAACTTATAGGAATGAAGGCAGATTGGACTAGCCCTAATGAAAAAATCGCTAATTACTTAATTTCATTTAACAGATACGGTATACCTTTCACAGTCATCTATGGGCCGAGAGCAAGAACCGGGATAGTACTCCCAGAATTGCTAAGTGTAGACGCTATAAAAGATGCTATAGAAGCTGCCTCTTTCGATAAATAGTCTATTGAAAAAGAAATTTTATATTTTGCTGAAAGCTTACTATTATAGGAAAAGAATGTATGTAGTATGAGGATCCGCAGGTTGTAATTCCCACGTTACAGGCATTGCAATTAGTTTCAAATTTACACTAAAGAAGGAAAGACAAGATGAGCATCAAAGCAGGCGACAGAATCCCCAACGGAACACTAAAACACAAGACATCTGATGGTGTAACCGATATCAGCACAGAGCAGCTTTTCTCTGGTAAAAAAGTTGTCGTCTTTGCCGTTCCTGGCGCTTTCACACCCACTTGTTCCGCAAAGCACTTACCCGGGTTTATNGCAAAAGCAGCTGAAATCAAGGCAAAAGGCGTAGACACAATTGCTTGCGTATCAGTAAATGATGCTTTTGTGATGGATGCTTGGGGTATAGATCAGAATGCTGGAGACAAAGTAATGATGCTTGCTGATGGAAGTGCTATCTTCACAAAGGCGATCGGACAAGAGCTCGACAGAACCGAAGCCGGTATGGGGATTAGGTCAGCACGGTATGCTATGATCGTCGATGATGGAGTCGTGACAGAGATGTTAGCAGAGGAGCCCGGTGCGTTTGAGGTATCTAGCGCAGAATATGTATTGGGNAAACTTTAACACGCGGTTTTAAGCAACTTTATTGACGAATAAGCTACCGAGCTTCTGTCAGACACTAAGTTTCGAATGTATCGATTACTTGTTTAGAAATAGAATATGGGAAGCCTGCTTTTGCAAGAACCCTGAGGTCGTGCTTTCTATTGGCTTCCCTTTCTTTCTTTTCTCTGTAAGGGCCGAGGCACTTACGTCTGGCCACTAAAAAGGCGGCTTCCAACTCTTCTTGTTCTCCTGATATGTCATCTAAAACCCGGCTGATAACGTCTCTTTCGAAACCCTTTGCTGCGAGCTTTGCTTTTATCATCTTTAATGAAGTTCCGCGCCGTAACAAAGATGAACAAAGATTTTCTGCCACTAAATTATCGTTCAATAAACCTGCTTTCGTAAATCTAGCAACGATTTCGCCAATCCATTTGTCAACCTCTACCGACCGTTGTTCTAAGTCGACTTCCATTCTCATAACTTTACGTCTTAAAACTAACTTAAATGCATTTGTCGAGGCAGCGTAACGCTCCAGATAACGAAGGCCAGCCTTTCTTAATATTTCAAAACTCAGAACTTGCTTTGGCACTGCATATCCAATCCTATCCGCACTCCCCCTATATTAAGGGTATTGATGGAGTTACTTACTGTTAAATATCTCTACAAACCATTTTTTAGCCAGTTTTGTAAAATTTGTTGTTCGCTTCAACGTTCCAACATAATAATATTGGTTGAAGATTAGTGATATTGTGAATTTTGTAGAAAAGCTATGCCGACACAATCAATGTTTCCTGAATTAGCTACGCCGTTAATCCGGTCCACGGGAATATTAGCGAGCCAAACATTACTAGAAATGGCAACAGCAGGAAAGATATCATCTGATCTTCCTATAACAGATGCGCAAATCCAACCAGCGAGTCTCGATCTCAGACTAGGAGCTGTCGCTTATAGAGTTCAGGCAAGTTTTCTCCCAGGTCCCAGCTCGACTATACTAGACAAGCTAAAATCCCTCGAAATGCACCAATTTTCTCTAACTGATGGAGCAGTTCTAGAAAAAGGTTGCGTTTACATTATACCACTGCAGGAGTCATTAAACTTGAATTCTGGCATCTCAGGAACTGCAAATCCAAAAAGTTCTACGGGTCGAATCGACGTATTTACTCGGCTGCTAACAGATTTTACATCCGAATTTGAAACGGTTCCGGCGGGTTATCAAGGACCTTTATATGCCGAAATTAGTCCACGAACCTTCAGTATCGTTGTGCGAGAGGGTTCGACTTTAAACCAAGTGAGGTTTCGCCGAGGCACGCCACCTGCAGCGGACGCTACTATGAGACGCCTCCAAGCAACGGAGGGGCTAATAAATAAAAATGATGGACCGATTGATATAAAAAATGGTGTAGCAATAAGTGTTGATTTATCTGGCAAAACAGAAAATAACTTGGTCGGTTATAAAGCGAAACAGCATACATCGCTTATCGACGTAGATAAAGTTGGTGCATGTCAAATAAACGACTATTGGGATCCTGTATACACATCATCCGGTAAAGGTAGTGGTTTGATACTTAACCCCGATGAGTTTTATATCTTGATGTCGAAAGAATTTGTTACCGTACCATTAGATTATGCCGCTGAAATGCGCGCATATGATACCAAGGTTGGCGAGTTTCGCGTTCACTACGCAGGTTTTTTTGATCCAGGGTTTGGTCATGCCGAAAGCGGGGGACAGGGAACGCGGGCTGTTCTAGAGGTTAGATCGCACGATGTACCATTTCTTATTGAAGATGGACAGACCGTATGTCGCTTGATCTATGAGCAAATGACGCAAATTCCGGAAAAAATTTACGGAGCAGGTGGGATTGGCTCTAATTATCAAGGGCAAGCATTGAAGCTTTCAAAGCATTTTCAATCCTAAAAGAACCGGAAAATTTTTGCTAAAAAATAAATTGATCTATTTGCGTTATAGGCAATTAATACTCAGTCTTAATGCTGATTTTATTTCTATATCAACTACTTTTTAGTTATCATAAAGGTTAACTATCTTGACATGAAGTGTTGTAATAGGTTTGATCCTCGACTTTATCGTTTCACGGTAATAGCAACACGACAACGTGAATTAGCGGAGGTCTATTATGGTTACAGCTGTAATGCCTACATATGGAAGAATTGATATAGCTTTTGAAAACGGAGAAGGCTCATATCTGTTCGACACNAATGGTGAAAAATATCTTGATTTTGCCACTGGTATAGCCACCAACTCTTTAGGACACTGCCACCCACATCTGGTGGCAGCTGTACAAGAGCAGGCAGCTAAGCTTTGGCATGTTTCCAACCTCTATAACATACCCCAACAACAACGATTCGCTGATAGATTAGTTGAGAATTCCTTTGCTGATACAGTATTTTTCTGTAATTCCGGAGCGGAAGCTATGGAAGGTTGTTTAAAGGTAGCGAGGAAATACCATTTTGAAAATGGAGAACCAAAAAGAGAAGAGATAGTTTGTGCAACTGGTGCTTTTCACGGTCGAACCTTAACCACTCTTTCTGCAGGGGATAGNGAAAAATATAGGGAAGGTTTTGGGCCACGCCCGGATGGCTTTCATCATGTGGCCTTTGGAAATTTGAACGAGATGCGGGCCGCAATGTCCGATAAAACGGCTGCAATATTGGTGGAGCCGATACAGGGAGAAGGCGGAATAAACCCGGCTTCAACGGCGTATTTACAGTCACTACGTGATATAGCTGACGAATTCAACACACTTCTTATTTTCGATGAAGTACAGTGTGGAATGGGCAGGTCAGGGAAATTGTTTGCTTATGAGGCAGCTAATGTAACGCCGGATATAATGGGGTTAGCAAAAGGCATTGGTGGCGGTTTTCCAGTTGGAGCTGTCCTAGCAACAGAGAAGGCTGCATCCGGTATGGTGCCTGGAACTCATGGTTCCACATATGGCGGCAATCCTCTGGCTATGGCGGCAGCAAATGCCGTGTTAGATGTAATGCTTGAAAAAGATTTCCTTGCCTCAGTTGTCAAAAAGGGAACCAAGCTGAAAAATGATCTTGTATCATTGGTTGAAAAGCACTCGGCAGTATTAGAGTCAGTTCGTGGTGTTGGGCTTATGCTTGGGATAAAGAGTGTTGGTCCTAATCTCGAGTTAATGGCAGCATTTCGAGAAAATAAGCTGCTTACAGTCGTAGCCGGAGAGAACGTAGTTAGGGTTTTGCCCCCTCTTAACGTAAGCGAGGAAGAGATATCAGAAGCCGTGCAGAANATAGATCAGACATGCAGCCAAGTTTCTAGCTAAAAATATCTCCCGCTAAAAACAGCCTTTTAAAAAAGAGAAAATAAATATGACATCGGACTCCGACCGCAAGATGGCGGTAAATCAGAAGCATTTTTTAGATTTAAAAGATCTAAGTGGAAGCGTATTGCGCAAAATTCTATCGCAAGCAGTAGATTTGAAGAGTACTCGAGAGGACAAGAAACAGCTTCTCAATGGAAAAACATTAGCTATGATTTTTGAGAAGCCCAGCACACGGACCAGGGTTTCTTTTGAGGTAGGAATGAAGGAACTAGGTGGCGATGTTGTTGTTTTAAATGGTGACGAATTGCAGGTATCAAGAGGAGAAAGTATCGCCGATACCGCAAGGGTACTATCCCGATATGTAGATGGCATAATGATCAGGACCTTTGAAGAGGCTAAAATTCGCGAAATGGCTAAATATGCTTCTGTTCCTGTAATCAATGGTCTTACTGATAACTCGCATCCATGCCAATTAATGGCCGATGTGATGACATTTGAGGAACACCGGGGGTCAATTAAAGGGAAAACCGTGGCGTGGAGTGGAGACGGAAATAATATGGCTTCATCTTGGATACATGCCGCAACCAAATTTGATTTTAAATTAAATATTGCATGCCCAAGAGAGTGCAGGCCTGATGAAAAACTNNTAGATTGGGCAAATAAAGAAAAAAATCATGTTAATCTTTTTCACGATCCAAAGGCCGCCGTAGAAAATGCTGACTGTGTCGTAACAGATACCTGGGTGTCTATGGGAAGCGATGATTCAAATCGACATAATCTACTATCCCCTTTCCAGGTTAATAAAAAATTAATGGAAAATGCTTCTCCGGAAGCAGTTTTCTTGCACTGTTTACCTGCACACAGAGGTGAAGANGTGACGTCCGAAGTACTTGACGGGCCAAGATCTCTAGTTTGGGATGAAGCAGAAAATCGATTGCATGCGCAAAAAGCCATCTTGTTGTGGTGCATGACCTGAATATGTCGAGAAAACAAATCNCTACTCAGGACTCAATATTACCATTTCAAATAGAGCCCTATTATCTTCGCGGGCGTTTCGTAAGACTTAGTCATGTATCTAAAGCCGTTTTGCGCCGTCATCAATATCCAGACTGCGTCGCGAAACTAATCACTGAAATGCTTATACTTGCGCCATGTCTATCCAGCTCACTAAAATATGATGGGGTATTTACTTTACAAGTCAGTGGCCAAGATCCAATTAAAACGCTTTTAGTAGATGTGACTAGCAATGGTGCGTTGAGAGCCTACGCTGCTTATGATGCAAAAAAAATTAATGACAACTCAACGGATGAACCTTTGCAAAAACTAACGGGAGGTGGGTATATAGCATTCACTGTTGACCAGGGGAAAAACGAGGATCGATATCAAGGAATAGTTGAGCTCAATAAGAACAGTCTGGCTGATTGTGTTCATGACTATTTTCGTAACTCTGAACAAATAGAAACAATAGTCAATTTAAGCGTAGAAAAATCATTTTCTGGTGCATGGCATGGTGCCGCTATAATCATACAAAAAGAGGCTTTTCCAGGTGGCAAACAACTCCCTATTGGCGCCACGCAAGAAGATTACGAAGAGGCTTGGCGCAACGCAGCCATAATGCTTGCCAGCTGCACAAAAACCGAATTATTAGATGCCGCAGAAAAACCGAACGAGCTTTTGTATAAATTATTCCATGAGACCGGGGTACGTATTTACCCCAAAAAATTCTTAAAAGACGAATGCCGATGCTCAATAGAAAAGATTGAAAATATGCTTTTAAGTCTCAACGCTGATGAGAGACAGGATTTAAAAGTTGATGGGAAAATTACCGTGACATGCGAATTTTGTAAGGTCGAGCACACATATGACGAGCATAGACTTGAAAAACTCTTATTAACAAGGAATGATCATTAAAGGTAAAAAAATTGAATGGATACTGATGCTCGAGGCTAAAAAACTACGCCCAAAAATTAAACTGCTTTTTTTAGTAAGTTTTTTATCCTGTACACTTCTATCGTGTAAAACAAACAATATAAACTCCACCACGCCTGAACTTACTTTCAGTCACCTGCCCGATATCCGGATCAATGTAGCGAATATAGTTGTATTCAATGAATACAAAATGCCATTCAAAAAACCAAACATAGAACATTTAGCTCCAATATCGCCTGGGGCCAGCGTAGAGCGCTGGGTTTCAGACATACTTATTCCAGTTGGGGATAAGTTGGACGCTCAGTTTGTTATAAAATCCGGATCAATTATTGAAAGCGAATTAAAAACCCAAAAAGGACTAAAAGGAATTTTTGCTATTGAACAGTCAAAGCGCTACACGGCAACCATAGACGTCCAGTTAGAAATTTTTGATGGATCCCGCCGACTGGCTACCATCAATGCAAAAGCTGAACGCTCACATACCTTGCGGGAAGATGCTACACCTAATTTAAAAACTAACTTATTGTTTAACCTTGTAGAAAATTTGATGGCTACCTTTGATAGGGAATTAAGACGCCAAGTTGACTTGCATTTGCAAAATTATACCCAATAACAGCTTTAAATTTTTTGAGTGTCCATGACTGTTCTTTCAATCCAATCAAGCGTCTCTTTTGGCTACGTTGGAAACAGTGTAGCTATACCCACATTGCAAAAACTAGGACACGATTGCTGGTATATTCATACAGTATATTTTTCTAATCACCCGGGTCACGAACGACTCTCCGGTGAATTTGCCACACCAAAATCAATAAACAAAAAAATCCAAAACATTAGTGAGATTAGAGGCCTGGCTAATTGTAAAGCGGTATTGTCGGGTTATCTTGGGTTACCCTCTAATGCTAAAGTAGTAGCTTCTGCTGTGGATTATGTTAAGAAACTTGATGATAGTCGCTTATACATCCTCGATCCAGTTATTGGTGATGATGGTAAAGTCTTTGTAAAAAAAGGCATACGTTCTTCTATACGAGATATTCTTCTCCCGAGAGCAGATTTTGTTATACCAAACATGAGTGAGCTTTCCTGGCTTTCTGGTCAAGACGTGAATAATTACTCAGCAATGATTGCAGCTGCCTGTCACCTCCTAAAAAGTGGCCCAAAAGCGGTCTTTGTAACTGGCCGGGTCGAAAACCTACAGATTGCTAACTACGCGATCAGTGAGGAGGGTGTGTGGAGAGCGGCCGGACAATTTATTAACCAAAAGTTCAATGGCACCGGCGACTTTTTTTCTGCTTTGGTAACCGGATTACTTTTAAACGGCTACAAGATTGACGATTTGCTGTCAGTGGCAACTGCTGCGTGCGAACTTATCACTTTCGAGACCCAGAAAAAGCGAGAAAAAGAACTCGCAGTCATAACAGCTCTTCAAAAAATGGATATTGACGAAATGGGTGTTCGTGTCGAAAAAATAGCTTGAGATAACAAGCTATAACCAACTAATTCAAGAGGTGACGCTTAACAACTGTCTCCGCAATCTGAACCGCGTTTAGAGCTGCACCCTTTCTTAAGTTATCCGAAACGCACCAAAAAACTAAGCCATTCTTTACCGTAGGGTCTTTTCTTANTCTGCTAACGTAAACAGCATCTTCACCAGCGCACTCTTGCTGCGTTACGTATCCTCCACTTTCCCGATGATCTACCACCACGACACCGGGGAAATTATTCAGACTTTCACGCGCTTCACCTTCATCGATTTGCTTTGTAGTTTCTATGAATACGGCCTCAGCATGTCCAATAAAAACTGGCACCCGGACACAGTGAGCAACCACCTCTATATTTGGATCAAGAATTTTTTTGGTCTCAGCAACCATTTTCCACTCTTCTTTTGTAAATCCATCATCCATAAAAATATCTATATGAGGAATACAGTTAAAAGCTATTTGTTTACTAAACTCCTTGTTTTCCACAGGGTCGTTAACATAAACCGCTCTGGTCTGATTAAACAATTCGTCCATCCCTGAGTTTCCCGCACCAGAAACCGATTGATAAGTAGAAACGACAACTCGTTTTATTTTGTAAAGGTCATGGAGCGGCTTCAATGCCATCACCAACTGAGCGGTGGAGCAATTTGGATTTGCTATAATATTCCTTTTTTTAAACGAAGCAATATCCGAGCTATTAACCTCAGGAACTATAAGCGGTACATCAGGTTCCATTCTCCATTTTGAGCTATTATCTATAACTACTGCCCCCTGGGAAGCAACCTTTGGACCAAATTCACTTGAAATGGATCCTCCCGCGGAAAATAAGGCTATGTCGATACCCGAAAAATCGTAAGCATCAAGCCCCTGCACTTTTAGGCTTCTATCATCGCCATAGGAGACCTCCTTGCCGATAGATTTACTCGAGGCTAGTGCGACAACTTCATCAGAAGGGAAATCACGCTCTTCAAGCGTTTGTAACATCTCCCTTCCTACAGCGCCTGTTGCGCCCACAACTGCAACTTTAATACCCATTGCTATCTCCAAACAACTTCCACACAATCTTTAGTCAAAATANTTTTCTAGAAATAATTGTCGGAACTGTTCTCACGGTACGCTTATACTGAGCGATCTAATTTGCTAACTATGTTGTCCATCATTACGCTTGTGGATACTAACGTCATACCCTCTTGCATAATATCTGGAGTTCGTATGCCTTCGGCCAGAACTGCCTGGATCGACTTCTCAATAAGGTCTGCATCTTCAGGCATGTCGAAAGAATAACGAAGCGACATCGAAAAACTAAGAAGTTCCGCTATTGGATTTGCCATTTCCTTTCCTGCAATATCGGGAGCAGAACCATGAACTGGCTCGTACAACGCATATCTTTTTTGGGTCGTATCATCAACTGCTCCCAAAGAAGCAGACGGCAACATACCGAGCGAACCCGTTAGCATAGCTGCGCAGTCCGATAGCATATCGCCAAATAGGTTATCCGTTACGATAACATCAAATTGTTTCGGATTTCTTACCAACTGCATCCCACAGTTATCTGCATACATATGTTCTGTTTCAAGACCGTGGGCTTCGTTTTCAAATAACTCGGTCATAACATCGCGCCAAAGCACGCCCGACATCATGACGTTGGCCTTCTCAACAGATGTAACTTTATTGCGCCTTTTACGCGCTAGATCCATTGCAACTCGGCCTATTCTCTCTATTTCTGGCGTCGTGTATAAGTTTGTGTCGAAGCCTTTCTTTGTTCCATCCGATAAATCTTCAATACCTCTCGGCTCTGCAAAGTAAATCCCACCTGTTAATTCCCTGAGAATGAGAATATCTAATCCCTCGATAACTTCCTTTTTTAATGTTGATGAATCGACCATTGCATCAAAAACCATAGCCGGCCTCAAGTTAGCAAAAAGATCCATTTCTTTTCTAAGTCGAAGCAAGCCACGCTCAGGCTTTAGCTCGAAGGGTAAATCATCATATTGAGGTCCACCTACCGATCCAAAGAGTATCGCATCAGCTGCCAAAGCGTCTGAAAGCGTCTCGTCGGTTAATGGAGTACCATGTGAATCATAGGCAGCACCTCCCACCAAACCCTCCTGCAGATCGAACGACACAGACCGTTTTGCTGCCAGCCAATCCACGACCCTTAAGACTTGGGAGACCACCTCGGGACCAATTCCGTCGCCGGGGAGGACTAATAACTTCCTATTTGATGCCAACTTTCCATCCCTTTTCTAATATTACTGCTTGAAGTCAAAGCTATCTAAGGTTTATTTAGACCCACGGTTGTTCAGCAGCTCGTCTCTTTTCAAAGTTATCTATATTTTCTTCTTTCTCCATTGTCAGTCCGATATCATCCAAGCCATTGATTAAACAATGTTTTCGGAACTCATCAATTTCAAAAGTCACTTTCTCTCCACTTGGTCTGATGATCTCTTGGGCTTCCAAGTCTACATCGAGAACTGCGTTCGCACCATTTTCGGCGTCATCCATTAATTGATCCAATTGTTGTTTATTAACAACAATTGGCAGAATACCGTTCTTGAAACAATTATTATAAAAAATATCTGCAAAGCTTGTGGAAATAACGCACTTTATCCCAAAGTCTAAAAGGGCCCATGGCGCGTGTTCACGGGACGATCCGCACCCAAAATTATCTCCCGCTACAATAATACTCGCCTCTCGATATGCAGACTTATTTAACACGAAGTCCTGTTTTTCTGATCCGTCTTCGTTAAAGCGCATTTCATTAAATAAATGCTTGCCCAATCCTGTACGTTTAATCGTTTTCAAAAATTGTTTCGGGATCAATTTATCAGTATCTATGTTGATCATATTAAGAGGCGCTGCCACACCCCTTAACTTAGTAAACTTGTCCATATCTTATCCAACTCTTGCCGTTATTTTCCTAAAGGTCTCTCACATCTGTTAGAGAACCCGCGATCGCTGCTGCCGCCGCCATTGCTGGGCTGACTAAATGGGTTCGACTACCAAAACCTTGTCGACCCTCAAAATTACGATTGGACGTTGAAGCACATCTTTGACCCGGCTCCAGTTTGTCGGCATTCATCGCAAGACACATAGAGCACCCAGGCTCTTGGCGCCAATCAAACCCAGCTTCTTCGAAGATAGTTCCTAACCCTTCTTGTTCCGCCTGTTCTCTGACCAAACCAGAGCCCGCAACGATCATTGCATGAACACCACTTGCTACTTTTCGCCCTTTCGCAATTTCTGCAACTGCTCTGAGATCTTCAATACGTCCGTTAGTGCATGATCCAATGAAGACTTTATCAATTTTGACATCCGATATTAATCCCCCAGCCTCGAGGCCCATATAGTCAATAGACCGCTGCAACTTTGCCCGCCGGATTGGGTCCTCTATTTCAGCTGGTTCTGGGATACGACCGGTTATCGGAACCACTTCCTCAGGGTTGGTTCCCCAGGTCACCTGCGGGACAATTTCAGCCGCTTTTAAAACAATCTCTTTGTCNTATTTAGCTCCAGGATCAGATGGTAATGTTTTCCAATATGCTACTGCTTGTTCGAATGAGCCTGCTTTTGGCGACATAGGTTTTCCCTTGAGATATTCAAAGGTTACGTCGTCTGGAGCGATCATTCCAGCTCTAGCGCCGGCTTCTATTGCCATATTGCATACTGTCATGCGGGATTCCATTGATAATGATGTTACCGCCTCCCCAGCAAACTCGATTACGTGCCCAGTGCCTCCGGCAGTGCCAATTTTTCCAATTATAGCCAGAATGACGTCTTTTGCGGTAACACCAAGTGGTAACTCTCCCTCTACTGTAACACGCATGTTTTTTGCTGGTTTTTGAAGCAGGGTTTGAGTAGCCAATACGTGTTCCACTTCCGACGTTCCTATCCCAAAAGCAAGGGCACCAAAAGCTCCGTGAGTTGCAGTGTGACTATCTCCACAAACAATGGTCATCCCAGGCAAAGTAAAGCCCTGTTCTGGTCCAATAATATGGACAATACCTCTCCTAGTGTCTGTTAAACCAATATATGGGACCCCAAATTCTTTTACATTACTTTCTAGGGTTTCGACTTGTATTCTCGACTCTTCTTCAGCAATACCTTCAGAGATATCCGTCGTAGGCGTATTATGATCCGCAACAGCTAAGGTCAAGTCAGGTCGTCTAACTTTCCTACCCGCATTTCGCAAGCCCTCAAATGCCTGGGGACTTGTTACCTCATGCACAAGATGTCTATCAATATAGATTAGACAGGTGCCGTCCTCTTGGGTATCTACCAGGTGATTTTTCCAAATTTTATCAAATAGCGTTTGCGGGTTAGCCATCTTCAATTTCCCCTTTAATCAACTAAAGCCGGATAGTTAAGGTCGAGCTAGAATTAGATGTTTCCAAGCATGACAAATTACCAGTCTGTCCGGCAAAACGTAATCTGCTAAGCGAAGCCCTTTATTTTGCAACTTTTTAAAATATAATTTAATCAGCGCTTGCTTTCTTGCTTGACCGATCGATTTTCTCAGCAATCCTGGCCGATTTGCCCCTACGATCCCTAAGATAATATAGTTTAGCTCGGCGAACCTTTCCTCTTCGCACCACCTCTATTTTATCTATCCTAGGCGAGTACAAAGGAAATATCCGTTCAACCCCCTCTCCATAGGAAATTTTACGGACGGTGAAGTTTGAATTTATTGAATTCGCTTTTCTTGCAATACAAACGCCTTCAAAAACCTGAACTCTTTCACGGGTTCCCTCCACAACCTTAACGTGCACCTTCAGCGTGTCACCTGGTGCAAATTCTGGGATGGGGCGCTCTTGAGAGATCCTCTCCATTTCTCCTTTATTTATTTCTTCAACTATATTCATCAATTCTACTCCATATCTAACCTATTAATTTTTTATCACTACCTAAATTTGAACTTTAACACCTTCATAAGCTTCCCAGAGGTCCGGACGATAATTACGTGTAACCAATTCCGATTGCTGTTTTTTCCATTCGGCTATCTTTTTGTGGTTACCCGACAGAAGAACTTCTGGCACCGACCGTCCTTTCCAGATTTTTGGGTGCGTATACTGCGGATACTCTAAAAGGCCGTCTTCAAAACTCTCTTCATCTAGTCCCTGCTCTGAACCTATTACTCCTGGTAACAGTCTCACTGTCGCATCCAGCAAAGCTTGGGCTGCTATTTCACCACCCGTAAGCACAAAATCTCCTAAACTGACCTCTTCCATTTCTCGGGCCTCTATAACGCGCTGATCAATACCTTCATAACGGCCGCAAACTAGCACAACTCCTGGCTCGTGTGCTAGTTCTTTGGCAAAGGCTTGATCAAATCGTCGCCCACGCGGTGAGAGGCAAATACGCCGCCCCGGAACATGCGAAATCGCCTCCAAAGTTCTATCTAATACGTCAGGCCTTAATACCATGCCCGGACCTCCACCATACGGAGAGCTGTCCACTGTCTTGTGCCTGTCAACCGCGAAGTCCCTAATATCCAATGTTTTCAGCGCCCAAATGCCACGGTCTAATGCCTTTCCACATATAGACATTCCCAACGCACCCGGAAAACTTCCTGGGAATAACGTGACTACTCCTGCAGTCCAAACTTGTCGTGGCTTCTTCGAAAACATTATTTTTATCAATCTGCCTTTTTCTCTAATCTAGCAAGCCTAATGGAATTTCAACGATCATTTTCCGTTTAACAAAGTCAATCTCTGTAACTGTGTTGTTGTTAAACGGTATTAATACTGTTTTTTCCGTTTCACCTATCGCGACCTCTACTATATCGCCAGCCCCAAAGTTATGCATAGCTTTAACTACTCCCATTTTTTTGCCATCAGGTTCGTAAACGTTAAGCCCTAAGAGGTCAGCGTGATAATATTCTCCATCATCAGTGTTAGGCAGCAACTTTCTCTTAATAAATAATTCTGTGCCTTTTAATACTTCTGCTTGGTTTCTCGTAGTCATACCTTTTATAGAGGCAATTAAAAGTCCTTTTGATTGTCCGTCTAGTCGAAGATCGAAACTCTTTCCGTTCTTGTCATGCAAGGTTCCATACTCTGCAATACTCTCCGGTATTTCCGTAAAACTCTTAACCCGTACGGCTCCTTTTATTCCATGTGGCCCTATGATGACGCCTAAACAGAGTTCTTCAGACACAAAGACATCCACCTTCTCCTAAGTTCTCTATTTATTTTTCCTCTTCTTCTGCTGGAGCTTCTTCTGCTGGAGCTTCTTCTGCTGGAGCTTCTTCTGCTGGAGCTTCTTCTGCTGAAGCTTCTTCTGCTGGAGCTTCTTCTGCTAGAGCTGCCTCTGCTGCCGCTTCCTTCGCCGCCTCATCAGCTGCCTTTTGTTCTGCTTCTCGCTCTAGACGCTTTTTGCCGGGCGCTGACTTTATTGGTTGTTCGTTGTAAGCAAACGCTGGCATTAAATTAAGATTAGCTAAAAATTTGTGTACTCTATCCGTGGGTCGTGCACCCACTGAAAGCCAATACTTTACTCGATCCTCTTGAATGGTCAGTCTATTCGGATGATCTTTACCTACCATTGGATTATAGGTGCCAATTTTTTCTATGAAACTGCCATCTCTAGGTGCAGTGTTTTCCGCTATAACAACTCTGTAGAAAGGTCTTTTTTTAGTTCCGCCTCTAGCTAATCTAATCTTCAAAGCCATAGTAATTTGTTTCCTTCTTAATTATTGAATTTTAAAATTAACGTTTTGTTGGGAATTTTGGTAACCCAGGCAGGCCTGGGAAATTTTGTCCTGGCTGGTTAATTAGTCCTTCAGGTATCCTTAGGTTTGATCCTTGCCCCAAGTCAGGTTGAATTGGATCTCCGCCTCCAAACAAGCTGCCAAGACCCTTTAGCCCCCCCATTTTCCCGACTTTTTTCATCATACGGGCCATTTCCATCTGCTGTTTTAGAAGCCTGTTTATTTCTTGTGCCGTGGTGCCAGACCCTGACGCAACTCGCCTTTTCCTTGAAGCATTAAGCAATTTTGGTGANTTTCGCTCCTGTGCCGTCATCGATTGTATAATAGCAACTTGTCGGGCTATTGATTTATCATCCACACCCGCACTAGCCATCTGTTTTTGCAACTTCCCGACACCCGGAAGCATAGCTAATACGCCCCCTAGTCCGCCCATTTTTGACACTTGTTGTAATTGTGTTAGCATATCATTGAAATCGAACTGCCCCTTTTGCATTTTTAAAGCAATTTTTTCAGCTTCTTCGACTTCAATTGTTTCGGCAGCTTTTTCTACTAAACTTACAACATCTCCCATGCCAAGAATACGGCCCGCGACACGTTCTGGGTGAAAATCTTCCAAGTTTTCTAACTTCTCACCAGTACCAACAGCCTTAATTGGCACCCCTGTAACAGACCTCATCGATAGGGCAGCTCCACCCCGGGAATCACCATCCATCCGTGTCAAAACAATTCCTGTAACACCAACGTTTTGATGAAAGTTTTTGGCCGTAGTCACCGCATCCTGGCCCGTGAGCGCATCCGCCACCAATATTTTTTCAGCGGGGTTAGTGATTTCACTAATTTGCTTAATTTCGTCCATCAAACCCTGATCGACTGTCACTCTTCCTGCAGTGTCAAGAATAACCACGTCGTAGCCTTGAAGTCGAGAAGCGGCCATTGCCCTTTTTGCAATTGAAACAGCGGTTTCTCCTTCAGCCATTGGGAGAGTTGACACGTCGATTTGCTCACCTAGCACCCTAAGTTGCTCCCGAGCAGCGGGCCTCGTAACATCTAGGGACGCCATCATAACTTTTTTCTTATCTCGCCGTGTTAAACGGGATGCTATTTTCGCCGCGGTAGTGGTCTTTCCGCTACCTTGAAGACCAATCATTAGTATCGGCACTGGTGGAACAGCATTCAGCTCTATCCAAGCCGGTTCTTTCCCTAGCATCTCAATCAAATTATCATTAACGATTTTGATGACCTGCTGCCCAGGTGTTACCGATTTCGTAACCTCTTGACCGACCGCTCGTTCCTTAACCCCGTCTATAAATGATTTTACAACTTCAACTGCGACATCTGCTTCAAGCAAAGCTATCCTTACCTCGCGCATTGCCGCGTTAACATCACTCTCACTAAGAGAACCTTTTCCCTTCAAGCGATCAAAAACATTGCCTAATCTGTCGGATAACGCATCAAACAATTATGTGCCCTCTTGTCAAGTTAGACGATAGAAATTCCACCAAGCACCTACGCGCCCGTGCTCGAAACTCGAGGACGGACGTTAGACCACTTAGGCCCCCAGCGATCAAACTGCCGAGAATTCGCAGAAACTAATAAGAAATTAGAAAATAGTCAACTTATTCTCAGTGATGCCTTAGCTATTCCTTCACAACAATTCAGTCGCACACCATTTTTATTCTACAATTCGTTTCGCTACAGAATCAAAATCATTGGGTGCCAGTCCATTTTCACAACCTAACTTCATCATTTCTTCCCAGGTATTTGTGTCGATTGGCACACCGTTCAATTTCCGTTCAGTCATGGTCTCTTGTTCTGGTTCGCCAGCAACTCTTATCTTATCAAAGCCTTCTGCTGGCTGACCAGATTTGACGAACTGAACCAAACTATCGAATTCGGCGCTAAACGATCCACCAGAATTAAATTGCTCTGGATCTATGATTATTGTCAGCATATTATTTCTAATCGTTTCGCCTGTATTTAATTCTGGTCTAGCTGTTCCTCCACCGGCCAAACCACCCGCCAAAATGTCACACAAAAGTGCTAATCCGTAGCCTTTGTGCTCGCCAAACGACAAGAGAGCTCCCATAGGGTCTCTGAACATAACTCCAGGGTCAGTCGTGAGTTTTCCATTAGGGCCGACTAAAGCATCTGGCATTGGCATTTGTTTTTCAGCGTAATGGGCGACCCTAACTTTACCCTGCGCAACGCGACTTGTAGCCATATCTAAAACCAACATAGGAGTTTTTTCGGTTGCCGGTATAGCCGTACAGTATGGGTTAGTAGAGTATCTTGCCTCATATCCACCATATGGAGCTACATAAGGCTTGTGGCCTGTGGCGTTAACATAATGGATTGAAATGAAACCTGCACGAGCACACATTTCCCCCCAAGCACCGATTCTACCAAGGTGATGAACATTTCTTAGTCCAATTATTGCAGCGCCCGTTTCTCTTACCTTTTCTATCCCAAGCTGCATCGCATCACGGCCTATAATTTGCCCATAACCCATATTGCCTTCCAAAAGAAGATAAACACCATTATCCGTAATTTTGGTTACTTCCGCACCGGGAGTTAGTGTGCCCATTATCGCATGCCCCATATACCTAGGTGCAAGCCCAACACCGTGACTGTCGTGCCCCATAAGATTTGCCTCAACCAAATTATCTGCAACGACTTTTGCTTCGAGCTCCTCACTTCCAACCGCCTGAATCATTTTCTTTACAAGGTCTTCGAGATCCTTTTGCTCAACGACAATCACTTGTTTTCTCCTCTTCTGATTTTCGTTTGGCTAGTTGCCTTTGATCGCTTAATCAACCAACGTGGCATACTAACTTCACTTGTAGATTGGCTACCAGCAAAAAAAACTTTATAAGTTGGTAATGGAAATCCCGTTTACCAAAATGCATGGACTGGGCAACGACTTTGTTGTTGTTGATAACCAATCATTAGAGTTTAGGCTAACTAAGCCTTCCGTACAAAAAATAGCAGATCGGCGACGAGGTATTGGTTTTGATCAGCTTTTGACTATTGAGCCTGCTCGCCGCAATGGCGACCTTTTTCTTGATATTAAAAATCCAGATGGCACTAGCGCCGAAGCTTGCGGGAATGGAACGCGATGCGTCGCATCACTGATAATGAGCAAAAGACAAGCTAACACACTCCGCATAGAAACTGTTGGTGGACTGCTTATTTGTGAAAGAACTAAAACAGGAGATGTAACGGTCGACATGGGTGAACCGAGTACCGAGTGGCATGAAATACCACTAGCTCGAGAAGCTAACACGAGAGACTTAGTTTTGGAAAATATGCCCCACCAGATATTCACATGTGTGAATATGGGAAATCCACACGCCGTTCTGTTCAGTGAGAATTGCGAGTTATTTGAATTAGAAAAAATTGGGCCAAAAATAGAGTGCCACGAAATGTTCCCTGATAAAATAAATGTCGAGGTTGCAACGGTAGAGAATAAAAATAAAGTTAGAGTAAGAGTTTGGGAGAGAGGTGCTGGTCAAACCGCTGCCTGCGGATCTGGCGCCTGTGCAGTTCTAGTGGCGGCAGCATCGAGAGGCCTAACCAATCGAAAAGCTGATATAGTGCTAGACGGTGGAACACTTATAATTGAGTGGAAGGATAATAATAGAGTATCAATGACCGGGCCCACTGAAATTAGCTTTAATGGGCACTTTTCTCTTTAGCCAAAAATCTCTGTTCAAATAAAACCGTTGCTTTTAAAAGCAACTAACTACATTTCTTGGANGAAATGACGAAGAGTAAAATAATGAAGAGCAAAGTTGAAACATTTGGTTGCCGTCTAAACGCATTCGAATCGAAGATTATCGAGGCTAATCTGCCCCCCGAAAGCAATGTATCACGCGTGGTTTTCAATTCCTGCGCGGTTACTTCTGAAGCTGTTCGGCAGGTAAAGCAATCCATAAGGAAAACGCGCAGGCAAAACCCAGATGTCGAGATAGTAGTCACCGGTTGCGCAGCGCAAATAGATCCAGAAATATTTGAGCATATGGCTGAAGTTGACCACGTTATTGGCAATGAGGAAAAGCTTAGCCCGGATATTTGGTCGAGACTTTCCACTGAACGCGTAATTGTTAACGACATTATGAACATAAAAGAGACTGCCCCACAAATGGTAGCTGGTTTCAAAGGACGGTTCAGGGCCTTCGCACAAATACAACAAGGATGCGACCACAGGTGCACTTTTTGTATAATCCCTTATGGTCGTGGTAATAGTCGATCGGTACCAATAGGCGAAATTGTTAAGCAATTTAGGTTGCTTATTAAAAATGGGTATAAAGAATTTGTTTTGACGGGGGTCGACATTACATCTTATGGGCCTGACCTGCCTGGTCAACCTCGACTTGGAACGATGATAAAACGGCTGCTTAAAAATGTGGAAGGCATAGAAAGATTAAGGCTGTCTTCTGTAGACCCCAGTGAAATAGATGAAGATTTACTGGACTTGATCGCGAATGAAAAAAGACTCATGCCCAGTCTCCATTTGAGCGTNCAAGCGGGCAACGATCTGATTTTGAAGCGAATGAAGCGGCGTCACTTAAGAGATGATGTCATCAAACTTTCCACTTTGTTGCGGGAAATAAGGCCCGATATTGTGCTAGGAGCTGACTTAATCGCCGGTTTTCCAACGGAAACAGAAGAAATGTTCAAACAGACCATTGATTTAATTTCTGAGGCTGAACTGCTCCACCTACATATTTTCCCCTACTCCGCGAGAACCGGCACACCCGCAGCAAAGATGCCTCAAGTCACCTCTAACATAAAAAAGATGCGAGCAAGATTATTAAGAGAAGCGGGGGCGGAGTTAGTGGCAGAACACCTGAGTAAAAGAGTTGGCAGAATTGAAACTGTTTTACTGGAGCAAAATGATACAGGTTATACGGACCAGTTTTTCCCAATGAAAGTATACGGAAATCATCAACCTGGAGAGATANTTACAGCCAAAGTTGATAATGTTATGGAAGACAACACGTTAGTTGGGTCTACATAGTAGGAGAGGCCAAATAATCTTATGAGTAGTGACAATAACCAAAAGAGTTGGTTTAGTCGTTTAAAGGAAGGTTTATCAGCTTCCTCTAATAAAGTCGTTTCTGGGATCACAGGAATTTTTACTGAAAAACGGCTTGATGAAGAAACGCTAGAACAACTCGAGGATTTGCTTATCAGTTCTGATCTAGGGGTGAATGTAGCTAACCGTCTTATAAAAACGCTCTCTGAGCATAAATTTGATAAGCAAGTATCAGACCGGGAGGTTAGAGAAACATTTGCAAAAGATATAGAATTAATACTCGAACCTGTGGCAAAACCAATCCTAATCGAACAATCCCTAAAACCACATGTAATATTAGTTTGCGGCGTAAACGGCAGTGGTAAGACAACAACTATTGGAAAACTTGCTCAACAATGGAAAGCTGAAGGAAAATCAGTNTGCCTGGCTGCTGGGGATACTTTCAGAGCAGCCGCCATAGAACAACTTAAAGTCTGGGGCGAGAGGACACAAACACCAGTTATAATTCAACCACAAGGTACTGACCCAGCTGCAGTAGCTTATGATGCAGTCAAGAAAAGCATTGATGATAATCATGACGTACTGATTATCGATACAGCCGGCAGACTGCAAAACAGGGCGGAGCTTATGGATGAACTTGCAAAGATAGTTCGAGTTATTCAAAAAACTTTACCCGAAGCACCACATAATTGCCTTCTAGTTTTGGATGGAACAGTAGGGCAGAACGCGCATAGTCAAGTGGCAACGTTTAAAGAAATGGTGAATGTAACGGGTTTAATAGTCACAAAACTGGATGGGTCGGCCAGGGGTGGAATAATTGTTGCTCTCGCAGAAAAATTTGCTCTTCCTGTTCACGCTGTTGGCGTTGGTGAAGCTATAGAAGATTTACGCGCATTCGATCCTAAAATTTTTGCACAAAGCTTAATGGGGCTGGATTGAATCATCAAATTAACAGCTCAACTCTAGAGCGGCAAAAGTTTCGGCGTCACCGATAAGCGTATTTGGAGTATTTGAACCATGTCTGAAACGAATTATTCCAGCTCATATAATCGCACAAATTTTTATAAGCAGATTGAAAAAAAGTCTTTGACGCCTCTTTGGGAAGTAATGCAGGATCTGGTTCTTCCCAAGCCCAGCAGCCCNTGCATTCCAAAAATTTGGAAATATGACGATATCCGAAAAGATATTTTAGAAGCAGGGGATATAATNAGTACNGAAGAAGCAGAAAGACGTGTTCTGATACTAGAAAACCCNGGNCTACCCGGGACTTCAAGAATAACTCGGTCACTTTATGCTGGGATGCAATTAATATTACCAGGGGAAACCGCCAGAAACCATCGGCATACTCAGACAGCTCTGCGCTTTGTGCTAGAAGGTTCATCAGCATATACTACTGTTGACGGAGAAANAACCACAATGAAAAGGGGTGACTTAGTAATCACCCCTTCATGGGGTTGGCATGAACATGGAAATGATGGAGATCATCCAACGATTTGGCTAGACGGGCTAGATATACCACTTGTTCAATTCCTTGATGCCAGCTTCGCCGAACCCTATGAAGACAACACTAACCAACCTCTTCCTAAACCCGAAGGGGACTCAATTGCTCGATACGGGAGTGGACTTGCGCCAGTCGATAATCCCTNNNATACACTTACATCGCCCATCTTTAATTATTCATACTCAGAAACGCGTGACGCGCTAGAGAAAATGAAACGAAATGACAAATGGGACGCGTGCCATGGCCTTAAAATGAAATATGCTAACCCTCTTACTGGTGACTATGCTATGCCCACTATAGCAGCCTTTATACAACTTTTGCCTTCTGGTTTTATGGGACAAAAATATCGTTCTACTGACAGTACCGTTTTTGTCTGTGTCGAAGGTGAAGGAAAGACCATCGTTAACGATTTGGAAATCAACTGGACTAAAAACGATACCTTCGTCATTCCCAGTTGGGTACAACACAGTCATAATTCTTATAACTCAGACGCCGTAATATTTAGCTTTTCAGACCGTGCAATCCAACAGAAATGCGGACTCTGGAGAGAGAATAGGTATGGCAACTGAAATTAAAGCCTTTTAATAAAAATCAACCACATTTGGCGAAAAAAGCATGCGCATAACAACTTGGAACATAAACTCTGTTAGACTCAGAATAGGCCTAGCTCTTAAATTGCTAGACCAAACTAGACCTGACGTCTTGTGTCTGCAAGAGACCAAATGCCCGGACGAACAGTTTCCATTCGAGGCTTTTCGTGATATTGGCTACAAATACATCGCGGTGAATGGTATGAAGGCTTACAATGGCGTAGCGCTAATCTCGCGAGTTCCATTTGAGTCAAAATTGGCACTTGATTGGACAGAACGGTCAGATTGCAGACATATCTCTGGTGTTTTTCCTGGCGACATTGAAATTCACAACTTTTATGTCCCCGCAGGNGGCGACGAGCCCGATATTGAGAGAAACGATAAATTTGCTCACAAACTCGATTTCATGAGTGAAATGACAGATTGGTTTAGCTCGAACCGAAAAAAATCAGATAAATTAGTCCTAGTTGGTGACCTTAATATTGCCCCGTTGGAATCAGACGTTTGGTCTCATAAGCAACTTATTAAAGTCGTATCACACACCCCTATAGAAACCCTGAGCCTAACGCGACTTCAAGAAACGCTTAACTGGATCGACACGACAAGACTTATTCACCCCGAACCTAAAAAACTTTATAGCTGGTGGAGTTACAGAGCACGAGACTGGAGTNCATCCGACANGGGGCGTAGATTAGATCACATTTGGGTGACACCTCCTNTGAAATCTTATATTGGTGAAGCNTACATACTCCGNGAGGCGCGAGGTTGGGAGAAGCCATCCGATCATGTCCCCGTCACAACCAAGTTGGATTTGGATTAGCTGCCGGGAGTTACTGCTTACAATTCATCGTCAATAAAAGCCTGTATAACAGCCTCCATCGACGTATCCTGAATGAAACCGAGATCCTTAGCTTTTCTTGTATCAAATTCTGGCGGCCAACCATTAACGATCTCTTGAATAAATGGATCCGGCTCCCACTGAATTAAATTGGCTACGTCGTTACCTGCGAAGACCCTCAGAGCTTCTGCCATATCACCAATAGACATAGTAAATCCAGGCAGCGTCGTTTCCCTCGAAAATCCCCATTCATTGGCTGTTAAATTGTGCGCATGAACTATATTTTGTACGATGGATCTAGGGGAAGCGAGAAACATTTTTGATTCTGGGGCAACGGGACAGATCGCTGTTTGCCCTTGAAGGGGTTCTCTGATAATAGAACTTGCAAAAGTAGATGCGGCCTTATTAGGTTTTCCTGGTCTTACTACAACCGTCGGAAAACGAAGTGCCCTTCCATCAATAAAACCTTTGCGAGAGTAGTCGTTTATCAATAATTCGCCTATCACCTTTTGCGTTCCATAGGACGTTTGNGGNGTTCGTGCTGTCATATCCTCAATTATTCTAGGCATGTCACCTCCAAACCCCGCACAAGAGCTTGCAAAAACAACTTTAGGTTTTGTTCGATTTCCCCTACATATTTCAAGGATATTTCGTGTGGCATCAAGATTGACTGACATGCCAAGATCAAAGTCTTCTTCGGCGCCCGCACTGACTATTGCCGCCATATGAAAAATACTATCTGTCGATTGCGGAATAGCTTTTTCTAATAGAGCCCTATCGGTGATATCACCCGTTAATACTGTTACTCGTGGATCATTTTTTAACTCTTCCGGCGGATCTACAACATCGAGTAGAGTTAGATTTTCCACAGCCGAGGAAGCCCCGTCTTCCCCCACTAATTCATTAGCGGCTAGCAATCTTTCTGCGAGCTTCTTCCCCAGAAAACCGGAGCCTCCTGTTATCGTAATGTTCATCCCAAACTTCTTCCTATGATAATGTTTCGTGAAGCCAACTTAGTCCTTCTTCGGTGCTACCTTTCGGTCGATACTCACATCCAACCCAGCCTGTGTATCCCAATTTGTCCATCAATTGAAATAAGTATGGATAGTTTACCTCTCCAACGCTTGGTTCATGTCTTCCTGGTGTACCTGCTATTTGCATGTGAGCGCATATATCGATCAAATTTTCCATATGTATCGCGAGATCACCTTCCATAATCTGACAATGGTAAAGGTCGAATTGTAATTTAACATTGTCACAACCTACATCCTCAATAATCGATCTTGCTTGGCTTTGATAATTCAAAAAATATCCAGGGATATCTCGCGTATTGATAGGTTCAATTATCAAAACTTTGCCATGTTTTTCTGCCACTGGTGCAGCTCGCTTTAAATTTTCAATCAATGTCTTTCTGTGATTTTTGGGATTACCTTGATCTGGGACAATCCCACTCATAGCGTGGATGTGGGTGTTTCCGAGAACATCAGCGTATTCCAGCGCTCTTTCTACCGCCTTTTCAAAATCATCCTCTCGCCCTGGGATTGAACCTAATCCTCTTTCATTCTTTTCCCAGTCACCGGGGCTGGTATTAAATAAGGCTAAATCTAGATTTGAGTCTATAAGCTTCTCTTTTAGCACCGTCGGCTCATAATCGTAGGGAAAGAGGAACTCAACGGCTTTAAATCCGGATTTTGAGGCAGCAGCAAAACGATCTAAAAAATCATATTCATTGAACATCATAGAAATGTTTGCAGCAAAGTTTGGCATGTTGAATAAAACCTATTTTTCTGTGAAAATTAAAAAATTTTTGTCAGATCGTATCAGACTACTGTAACTTCTACTTTTTTCAAAGTTGGTTTACGAGGTAAATAACATGCCCATTACGCTCGGTTGCATAGCGGACGACTTCACTGGTGCGACAGATCTGGCGAATATGCTAGTCAAAGGTGGCTTAAAAACTATCCAGCTATTAGGAACTCCAAGCAAAAATGATGTTGTCCCTTCAGTAGATGCTGTAATTATCGCATTAAAAACCCGAACAATACCAGTAGAAGACGCAATCGAACAATCTCTACAAGCAATGAACTGGTTAAAAAACGCTGGAGCAAAACAGTTTTTCTTCAAGTACTGCTCCACGTTCGATTCAACAGATGAAGGTAACATCGGCCCGGTTATTGATGCCTTGATGGCAGGTTTAGAAACTCAGTTCACAATTGCTTGTCCTGCTTTTCCGGAAACAGAGCGCACCATATTCAAAGGTCATCTGTTTGTAGGGGACAAGTTATTATCCGATAGCCCAATGAAAGATCATCCGTTAACGCCTATGACGGATAGTAATCTTGTTTCTACACTTAGCCGACAAACGTCGCAAAAAGTTGGTTTGGTGGAATATACAAATATTTCGGGAGGGCCATCTGAAATCAAAAAAGCTTTTAATCAGCTTCAAAAAGAAGATGTAGCAATAGCTGTTACTGATGTTTTAAATGATGAACACCTGTACTTTTTGGGTGAAGCAGTTAAAGATTTTAAGTTGATTACCGGTGGCTCTGGGATTGCCCTTGGGCTACCATCTCAATTAAAATCGCACAAAAATCATAAAGAAGAAACAACAGTCCACAAACTACCAGAGGTTTTGGGTAAAGAACTTATTCTATCTGGTAGTTGTTCTGAAATGACACTCGCCCAAGTTAATGAATTTTCAAAAAAGTACTGCACACTTAAGCTAAACCCTGTTGAGTTGGCAGAGAGTAATTCTGCATTAGACAATGCTGTCGATTGGGTTATCCAAGCAAAAGGAAAAAAGCCCATTTTAGTTTATGCAAGTGCGCCGCCAGACGCCGTCAAAGAAGTTCAGCAAAGATTAGGACGAGACCTCGCTAGTAGTACTGTCGAAAATGCTTTAGCTAAAATCGCCCGTGCCGCAGTTCAAAATGGTTTTCGCCGGATTGTAGTTGCTGGCGGTGAAACCGCTGGCGCTGTTGTATCTAAACTGGGCATTAAAGGGATTATGATAGGCGAGCAAATTGATCCTGGAGTACCAACTACCGTCTCAATTGGAAATCCATCAATAGGCTTAGTACTAAAGTCTGGAAACTTTGGCTCCGCAGACTTCTTCGAAAAAGCATTAAAAGTAATGCCATAAATAGCAAAGCTAATGGCAGTAGAAAACCTGCTGTACTACATTTGCTGCCTCTTAGAAGTTGACCCGCCTAGGTTTCCCGGCGCCGACCCACATGATTGGGATACCTCTTCATCAACAACAACAACAAAAGCAGGCCCGGTATGGCAATCACTACAGATATTATAAAAAACTCAATCCATCCAACCGCATCAACTACATAACCAGACGGCGAAGACAATAAATTGCGCCCTAAAGACATAAAAGCAGACAAAAGTGCATATTGTGTGGCTGTAAAGGCCGTGTTTGTTAAACTTGAGAGATAGGCCACAAATGCCGCCGTACCCATCCCACCGGTTACGTTCTCTATTGCTATTGTAAAAATTAAAACTTCAAGATCATTCCCCGAGGCCGCCTGATAGGCAAAAGCAAGATTTGAGACTGCTTGCAAAACACCTGTGACTATTAATGAGGCCAATAAACCAAACTTTTGTATCATTATGCCGCCGACGAATAGCCCCACTCCAAGTGCAAGTACACCAAATAATTTTGTAACTTCTGCTATTTCACTTTTTGAAAAACCTAGGTCGATATAGAAAGGGTTAGTCATCACGCTTAAGAACGCATCGCCTAGTTTAAATGTCACAATAAACAGTAATATCAGCACCCAACCGGGGCGCGAACTGAAATCAAGAAATGGTCTAACCACAAATTGATAGATCCAACCACCCAGACCCAATTTGTGAATCGTAGGGCTCTCCATTTCGTCTGGTTCAGGGCTAAATAAGACTAATAAACTGCCTGTTATTATGATCAGGCCCATAACTAGGTAGGCGTGGGTCCAAGACCAATAGTCTGCCAAATAAAGCGTCCCAGCTCCAGCCATTAACATTCCAGCACGATAGCCATAAGTTACCATCGCTGCACCCATGCCCTGCTGCTCTTCTTCAAGGATTTCAATCCTGTATGCATCGATTACAATGTCTTGACTCGCGGAAAAAAAAGCTACAAGCACTGCGAAAACAGCCATTGATATGGGAGCATTCAAGGGGTCGCTGAATGCCAAATTTACGATAGCAAAAAGTAACATAACTTGAGATACTATAAGCCAGCCACGACGGCGGCCNAGAAGCGCTGTAACAAATGGCAATTTCAGACCATCTATTAAAGGAGCCCAAATGGGCTTTAGAGCGTAAGGCAAGCCAACCAAGGCAAACAGCCCAATGGTCGATCTGTCGACGCCCGCTTCACGCAGCCATGCGCTAAGTGTGCCAAATGACAGTAGAAGGGGAAGCCCACTCAAAAAACCAAGGAATAGAATAATTAGTAATTTACGCTGAAAATAGGGCAAGAGATACTTGGCTAAAAACGAGTAAATGTTTGCCATCGTATTAATTAGGCACAGCCACTCGGTCGATGAGAGGCATTAAACTTTCTTCGNGTCTTGCGCCAAACTGCGTAATTATTGAACTAGCAACAAGGCCCCCTAGCTTACCGCACTGCCGTATATCCATATCTCTTGTGATTCCGTAAAGAAAACCTGATGCGTAAAGATCCCCCGCCCCAGTCGTATCTATAACAGTATCTATTTTCTGAGCTGCTATCTCAAAAACACGTCTATTTTCAATGACAATTGATCCCCTCGAGTCTCTCGTCACAGCCACTATCTCGCAATCATCTTGCACCAATCCTATGGCTTCATTCAGGTTTTCGACTTGATACAACGACAAGAGCTCGGTCTCGTTACCAAAAAGTATATCCACGTGCGTTCTAACAAGATCGAGGAATTCCGAACGATAACGATCTACGCAAAACGCATCGGAAAGTGAAAGAGCTACTTTTGTATCGGCTGCTTTAGCGATGTTTATGGCTTCAAGAAAAGCTTTTTTCGCGTTAGGGGGGTCCCACAGATAACCTTCTAAATAGAGAATTTTACTACGACCAATTAAATCCTTGGAAATATCTGAAGGTCGAAGCTCTGTGCTTGCCCCTAGGAACGTATTCATTGAACGTTGAGCATCAGGAGTCACGAATATAAGACATTTTGCGGTTGGCTCTCCTTCGGTGTTAGGAGGAGTCTCAAATATTATGTTCAAACCTTCCATGCTGCGCTTGAACTGTTTTCCAGCTCGGTCGTCTTTTACTTTCCCAATAAACCCNCATTTTGCGCCTAAATTACTTAATCCAACAACAGTATTAGCCGCAGAACCTCCGCAGGTCGCAACAGGCGCTAGCATTTCCTCTTCAAGGAAGCGTGCTCTCTCGCTATCGATTAACTCCATCGCACCCTTCTGTATATTGACGTGTNTTAAAAAAGCATCATCAGACGACGCTATCATGTCTACAATGGCATTTCCGATTGCTATCACATCTAAATCCCGTACCACTGGACATAATCCCACTTCGTTTTATTTCAAAGAAATNAAATCACTATTTCATTATAAACACTTACATGAGATAAAACACAAGATCCTGTAGATTTAGGACACCGGCAAATGTTGAAAATTGCATTAATTACAATTGCCCAAATATCTGAACCATCTTTGCGCCAAATATTAGTAAAATCACTCCTGATATCTTTGGTGAGCATTATGGNTTGTGGTTTATTGGCTTGGGTACTNTTAGGAAAGTTTGGATTACTTGGATTTGGGTTTCTCGATACCTTTCTTCCCTGGATCGGCGGTGCACTCATAGTCTTGATCGGTTTTGTGTTTTTTCCATCCACCATAATGGTTATTGGTAGTCTATTTTCCGACGAAATAATCGCAATTATCGAAGGGAAGCATTACCCAAACAATATTGGTTCTAATCGCGTCCCAGTGCTGACCTCTATCAGAACAGGTCTTACACTTATAATAATTGCAACAATTATTAATATTTGTCTTTTGCCTTTTTACGCACTCGGGATGTTATTGCCGGGATTGAGCTTCGTTATTTTCTATTTAGGAAATGGTTATTTAATTGGTCGAGAGCTTTTTGAGACGGTCGCTCAAAGACACCTCCCGGTTAAAGAGGCTCGACAACTCAGAAAACGCTATTTTCTAAAAATATTGTTGGGGGGGGGTCTTATTACTTTCGTCGCAACGATCCCTTTAATAAATTTAGCTACGCCATTATTCGGCATCGGTTTTATGGTGCATTTGTACCACAAATTTCATTCAGAAAACGGGAAGTAGATGATGTCGACAGCACTCAAACAAGTTTTCCTGCTCACTTGCTTGATCGCAATTTCCGGTTGCAGAGAAACGTTAACCAATGCCATACCAACTAGNACNGAGAAGCCTANGCTNAAAATTGTCACGAAAAAGGCTCCTCAAAAAGCTTATGAACGTTCCGCGCCTGTAGAGAGCCAAGAAGCCAGAATTCAAATCGCCAGTGTCTCTCCAAAAGAGCTAATCAATGCTAGCAGAGAGGAAGTAATAGCGAGATTGGGATTGGCCTCGTTAATTCGTCAAGAACGACAAAGTTTGACCTTACAATTCAAAAAAGACAACTGCGTTCTCGATGTTGTGCTTTATGGTAACAAACAAGAAAAACGTGTAAAATTTATTGATTTGCGAGACACCGAGGGTAATGCCGCATCTACAGAACAATGCTATGTGAAATTTAGGAATTAATAATGAAAGAGAATTTCAATCTTAGCCCAAATTGTAATATCGATACCTCCGTACCCAATAAAATCTCTATACGATTACAGCCCCAAGTTACTTTATTTAAAACAGAAACAAAGGTAGTGCTGTTCTTGTTGGTGCTTTTCAGCTGGATAATAGGGGGTAGTTTTTTCCTTTTAGGGGCATGGCCTGTACTAATATTTCTCGCTGTTGATATCTTATTAATTTACTACTTTTTAAAGAAGGGTAGTTCTAATGTGGCGGATTGGGATGAGATTGATATACACAGTAAAGAACTGATAGTGCGGAAAGTACGAAATTCAAGGTGTTTTAACGTGTTCAATATTCCAACATATTGGTCGAAGGTTGAGCTTACGGGCCAAAGATATGGTAGAAGCAAGTTAATAGTTAGCTTTCGTGATAATTATTCCGAAATTGCTAGTTTTTTAGACTGGAAAAGCAAAGTCAAACTGGAACGATATCTTAATTTTGAACTGCATAAACTTAGAGCAAAATGAAGGACATCTAGGGCGAAAAGTCTAGCTCTTTATTCCTAGGACGTCCTTCATTGAATACATTCCTGGGGATTTATCTCTTACCCATAGACCAGCCGTTACGGCACCTGCAGCATAAATGCTCCGATCGCTTGCTTTGTGATGTAGTTCTAGGCGCTCACCAGTGCTAGCAAACATCACAGCGTGTTCTCCGACCACCGCTCCGCCTCGAAGCGCGGAGAAACCTATATCTCCTTTTGTCCTAGCGCCGACAACACCTTCTCGAGAAAGGGTAGCACTTGTCTTAAAGTCAATACCTCTTCCCATCGCTGCCGCTTCTCCAAGAGTTAACGCCGTGCCAGATGGCGCGTCGACTTTGTGTTTATGGTGAAAGTCTAGTATCTCTATATCAAAGTTATCGTCCAGCGATCGTGCAACCTGCTCGACGAGCGCAAACAACAAGTTAACACCAAGGCTCATGTTCGACGCAAACACTACCGGGATTTTTTNGCTNGCAGCCCGTAAAATANCNTCTTCCTTTTNGGAAAGCCCGGTNGTTCCCACNANCCAGGGTTTTTTTTCGTCGATCGCTGCCTCGGCCAACTCTTCTATAGCTTCTGGAAGCGAGAAATCGACCACAACATCTGCATCGGCAAAACATGTCTTCGGNTTATCTGTTATAGCTACCCCAAGGGGCTCGATCGATGCAAGTGTGCCGAGGTCACTCCCCACCAAGTTGCTTCCGGTTCGGACTAGCCCAGACGCAACCGTTGTCGCTTCACGACCGAGAATATCTTTAAGGATCATCACTCCCATTCTGCCGCCAACGCCAGCAATTCCAATATTCAATTTCGACATGTTTCATACCTCCATGCAAGCAGATGTAATTTTCCTAGAACCCTCTTTTTTTTAGCCAGCATTTTTATTTTTCATAAAAATAAGCAACCTGACAACATTTTTTACTGTTCTGAGCGAATGGTTTGTAGAAATCAGCTTCCTACTTTACGTAAATTAGGATATTGTTTTTATGCATTTTTTTAGATCGATATATCGAATATATGGGTAATTTCTATGAAACTTGATATTTTTTGCTTAGGCATTCTCTTGGAACGGAATTACAGCGGTTACGAGATACATAAAGTGATAAATACAGCACTAGCGCACTTAAGACAAGCTAGTTTTGGCGCCCTTTACCCTGCTCTCAACCGGCTACAGGCTAAAGAGCTTATTTCAGGTGAAGCTGTATCGAAGGATCTTTTGAATAACGGTCTAGGTAAGAGAATCTTTTCAATCACAGATAAAGGACGAGCACATTTCAAGGTAGAAATTAAAAAAATTACGGCCGCTGAAGTGGTTAATTCAGACTTTCTTTCGGCATTGCATTTCTCAAATAGTTTGACCTCAAATGAAGTATCAACGTTGGTTGATGAGCGGCTAGCTGATCTCCAAAAAGAGCACCGTCGGCTTTTGAAACTGCCTAGTTCAGACATAACNGAGGGCCAGCGCTTCGCTATTCGCTATACTTTAAGTCAAATTTCGGCCGCTATAGCGTTTTTAAAAGGTGAGGGAAAGGCAATACAAACGCTAATGGCAAAGAGACTTTAGCACTTCTATTTTCGTGTTTGAAAACAACAGGTTATATGTGATAAGGCGGCGTTTTTTGTTGCCGTTTTCATGAAGCCACGGAAGTAGTGCCTCGGAATTTATAAGTTGGTTTAATTAATCTACAAATCAGTCCAAAGATCTTTCACCTTTGCAAAAAATCCCGTTGCCTCTGGGCTTGTTTTTGAACTTTCCGTCTCAGCAAACTGTTCGAGCAGCTTTTTTTGTTCTTTACTTAAGTTAACAGGCGTTTCTACCGCCGC
>FUFK010041337.1_pt1 | contig 54373 bp, 35 predicted proteins | sample 1021851 | NCBI WGS metagenome assembly FUFK01 (sample SAMEA51879418, study PRJEB19060) | metagenome | reverse complement strand
GCGACCAGAACTCAAATTCCTTTGACAAGTGCGGCGGCGGTGTGTCGTTCGACCTTTCCGAGTTCTTCGTGGACCCGGACGGAACGGGTGTTTCAGAAAACGACTTGGAGTTCTACGTCTTTGACGACGAAGCGACCATCGAGGACGACTTTTACGACGACTTCATCACCATCACCTCTACGGGTGTGCTGACCTACGATCCAATGACCTACATGGCTCAGACGACCTCCAGCATCCCGGACTGGTCGCTGAACTCCGTCATGGTTTACGCACAGGACGACCAGGAATCCAAGGCGTTCTCCCTCAAGATGAATTTCCTCGTGGTCGCCGTTTCCTTCACGGTGGAACGTGTTGATTCGGGCGACATCACCGTTGACGACCCGGCCGAATTCAGGGGCATGGGGCTTCCAGGAAGCACCGTCATCGCACGATTTGCGGACGGAAACGCCAAGCTGAACTCCACCCGTGTTTTGTCGGACGGTTCGTGGAACATGGATTTGACCGCCGGTCAATTGAGCGGCATTGAGGGCTCCTCCGAAGTCATCTTCGAGATGGACGGTCAAATCTTCAAGTTCGCCGGCCAAACCGAGAACGCTGAATTTGCCGTGATGGTTTCAAGCGGCAACGACGGTGGGTCGGGCATGCTCGTCATCGCCATCATCGTCATCGCTGTCTTGGCGTTGCTGGTCGTCGGTGCCTACTTCTTCATCGAATTTGAGGAAGTGCCCGACGAAGACGAACTGACGAGCGATGATTCGCCGGTGGAAGACGATCCCTACGCCTGGGCCAAGAACAAGAAAACGGTTGAACTTCCGCAGCAACAAGAACCTGCGGCTGCCGTTGCTGTTCAGGCCGCTGCGCCCGCTGCCAGCCAACACCCAGGCTGGCTCTGGGACCAGACCACCAACCAGTGGGTGCCGGACCCCAACTACCAGCAGCCGCCACAGCAGTGATGGCTCGGTGAGGTGGCGTCCATGGCCGTTCAGGCAAAACCCGGTGTCCAGGAGCGCATCCTGCTCCACCTGTTGGATTACTCCGACTTCAAGGACAGCATTGAGGTACCCTTTGCGTTGTCCCAGATGGGCATTGCAAACGCCGTGGCCATTGCTCGCTCCAACGTGCCGAGGGCCATTGCCGGATTGAAAGACCAAGGCATTCTCGTGGAGCGGCAAGCCCACGTCAAGGGCGTGTCGAGAAAACGAAAGGCCTACTTCCTGACCGACACCGGTGTCTCCCTCGCTCGGGAAACATGGGAGCGTCTTTCCGAGTTTCCGGTCAGGTGCATTTTGGACGACCAACCCGCCGTCTCAACGACGCTCGGCGGTGCGAAATCGGTGCTCCCGTTCGAAATGCGCCCGGTCGATGTGATTCGCTACATCGATGAGCACAACTGTCTTGACGTGCGAAACTTGTCCGCCGACCTCGTTGAACGCGACCTGTCAAAGCACGTTGAGAAGCAACTCGTGACCGCTCTTGCCGACCTTCCAAGGTTGCGCCATTTCTACGGTCGTGCCACGGAACTTGACAACATGGTCAATTTGCTGGAAGCGAGGGCGACCACGCTGCTGGTACCGGGCATCGCTGGAATCGGTAAAACCACGGTCGCATCAAAACTCATTGAACGATTCATGCATCGTCGCAACCTGCTCTATCACCGATGTCAGGACTGGGAAGGATCCCGTTCGTTCTTTGAATCGGTGGCCGATTGGCTCTCGAGCATGGGCAATTCCGAGTTTTCAACCTACCTCGCTGCGACCCCCGTTCCCCAACCCGCTGACGCCGCAGGACTGCTTGTGGAAGCGCTTGAAGGAACACCGGCCCTTTTGGTGATCGATGATTTTCACAAGGTCTCCGACACCGTGCTCCATCAGACGTTCCAAGCCATGTCGCTCGCTCTTTTGGGAAGCGAGGAGAAGATTGGTCTGGTGATCTTTTCCCGTTCGTTCAAGCCGGTTGTCCCCACCAAGGACGCTGAAGGACGAATTGCAAGCCTGGTTCTTCCCCTTGACGGTTTGGATCCGGAATCCGGACGGAAATTGCTGACAAGTTTTGATTCACTGGAAGACGAGCAGTGGCTCCACATCCACGGTTTGTCCCGTGGCCACCCTCTGGTCTTGGAACTCATCAACCGAGGTGCATCGGCGGGTGCCTTTCACGAAACGCTTGAGAATTACGTCACGGTTGAAATCTTCTCAAAACTCAGTGCGGAAGAAAAGCGGGTTCTATCGGCGCTTTCGATTTTCCGCGAACCGGTTGAACTGGAAGCCCTTGCTCAACAAGGTCTGAACACGGATGAACTCGATGGACTGGTTGAATCGGGTCTTGCACGGCAGGCGGACTCCGAAACCTACGACGTGCACGACCTGATTCGAGAATTTCTCCTTCGCAGTCTCTCACCTGCGCTGCGTGAAGAATTCCACGCCAAGTGCGTGGATTGGTATCAAAAGCAATCCTCCTCGCAAGACATTGTCATCGAACTGATTTATCACACCATCAAATCCGGTAAGTTTGACGACGCTTCGTCGCTCGTGGTCAAGGAAGGTCGCCAACTCGTCTCTCAAGGTCACATGGAGTTGCTGGGTCTCATCGAGCAAATTCACACCGAGGAATTGAAGCCCGAAGTGGTGGTTCGACTCGCTCAACTTCAGGGTGACATGCTTGCACTCCTCGGCCGCCTTGACGAAGCGGAACAGGTCCTGAGCGACAGTCTCGAGCGTGCCAAGAAATCAACCGATGAATTGGTTCAAGCAGAAATCCTGTCCTCGATGGCCGATGTCAGCAGAAAGCAGGGGAAAAGCGACCTCTCGCTGAGCCGACACAAGATGGCGCTTCAGCACTACATTTCCCTGGGCGATGCCCGCTGGGCCGCGAGAACGTACAACAACATCGGATATCTTCTCCGTAGAAAGAACGAACGGGCCAAGGCTTTGGAGGCCTACGGAGAGGTTGAAGCGATTTTGGAGGGCTCCGACGATGTGGGTCTGATCAACAGCCAAATCACGCTGGCCCGTTCACTGATCGACCTCGGTGAAGTTGACCGAGCCCGTGAACACGCCATGGCGACCCACGAGCGGACGTCCGACTTGGGCGACACGGTCCTGCACGCTCGAGCACAGGCCGTGCTCGGCCGGTACTACTCCAAGGTGGAACAATCCGAACTGGCTCTGTTTCACTACTCGGAAGCGCTCGGAGCCATGACGGAGGCTGGAGACGTCCAGGCGCTGGTGGAAATCACGATGCTTCTGGGCGAGGTGCTGCACGACGCCGGTCGCACCGATGAAGCGGTCGAGCACTACGGTCAAGCCCTTGTTCTGGCCGAAGCCAACGACCTTCGAATGCAAATCGGCGAGTTGCTGACTCGACTCGGGGGCGTAGCACCGGACCGTCAGGGTCGAATGGAATACCTTCAGCGAGCTCTGACGGTGTTCCGAGAATTGGGTGCCAAAAATCGCATGCGCGAAGTGCAGGTTCTGGTCCATCGAGCCGTGATGAGCCGTTGATTCACTGGACGGCCCGAGGCCGGTCAAGGGATAAGAAGGTCAAACCGTCGTCGTGAACCACCCAGATTCGCTCAACACCAGCGAGGGGTACGCGCCCTTCGTGGCTGGATGAACCCGTTCCGCTGAGCGAAATTTCGATGTCAAGAGGACCGCCCTCGTCGATGAGGATGAGGGTCGTTTCGTGCAGTTCAAGCCAAAACAGGGATTCGTCAGCCTCCGTTGGCCGCCATGCGATTTCCTCTGCGTAGGAAACGTTACCACCCAGCCGACTGGCCTCGTCGGCCCGTTCAACCGCTGCAGCGATGTCGTCCATGTTCGCCTGAACAGCCTCCACGTTCCATCGGTGTCGCGTGTTGGTTTCAATGTCCCACGCCCAAACGCTGAACATGCTCATCAGCAACACACCGAGCAAGAACGTGAAGATGTAGCCCAGTTCCGTCGCCGCTGCGCGGGTGTCAGCGTTGAGACGCGTGGACTTCACAACAAGACCTCCCGCGTGGTGACGTCCAGCGATGCCAGCTGCAACGTGAATTCAATGACCTCCCCGTTGGTGTGCCAAACGGCTTCCGAGGTTCCGTAACTTGGATCAGGCACCCATCCAACGTAGTCCGTCAACAGGTCCAGCCGTCCGGGGTACACGGTCCAGTCTTCGCTCGCTTCGAGGCCGATTCCAGCCTCATCGGCAATGGCCGTTCCGTAAGGCTCCGACCAGCCACGGCGAACTTCGTAGGCCGGTGTTGAAGCAAGCGAGGTGCGGTGCACCATCTCGATGTCGAGTTCCAATTCGCCCGCTCCACTCTCGCTTGCGGCGGTTGGGTGAAGCGAGGGTATCGTGGCGGCAAACCGGGGACCAGGGCCGCCTCGGTCCGACGGTGGAACCACCACGTAGGGGGTGAATTCGGGGTGGTTCGTCACCACGGCCCCTCCGGAAAACGCCACTTCCATGCCGTCCACCGACGATGAGAATTCGTAGGAAAGTCGGGACAAATGGAAGGCCCAAACGGTCCCGATCGACCGGTGCGTGCTGACCCCGTCGCTTCCGAGGACGTCGATGCTCATGCTGGCTGGATGTCGTCCGTCCGTCCAGGCCTGGCGGGTGTCGATTTCACCCCGACCGTCCAGGACCTCCCACGGAAGGTCGGTGGCGATCCAACCGCTTGCTTGCGTCCCGACGCGAGTGCATCGCTCGGCGCCGTCGTGCGGGAGGTGCACCAAGCCGACGTCCCCGGCGAGACGCATCGCACGCAGCGGGTGGCCCGCATCGACCCTGAGGGTGGTGTTGCCCTCGGCAAGGACGAGGGATTGGTGGTCGTTGCTGTCCAGGAACACACCACTGGTTTGGCTCGGTCCCGTCAGGTTCCAAACGGACCTGTAGCCTGCAAGCCGTGCAACCAGTGTCTCTTCGGTGTTGTTGTCGTGATTGGCGTACGTGAAATGGCCTCCGGACAACCCGCCGGTGTCGTCGGCAGGCAGGAATGTCGTACCGGATACGGTGTCGGTGGTGGACGCATCTCGGGAGGCGGCCCACATCACGAAGACATCGCCGTCGGCGTCCAGGGTCAGGGCTCCTTCGTCGTACACCGGGGGCCAATCGATGTGTTCAACACCGCCCGCTGCCACCGACACGCCTCCACCTCTCCAGGTCAAGGTCACGATTTCTTCGCCGGGGTTGGTGAATCGGAGCGTTCCGTCAAGTGCGGGCGGCAGGAAGGCATGCCCGAGGTAGGCTCCGTTCATTGAAGGCCATAACGTCAACCCCTGGTCGTGGCTCAGATTGGTCTTGAGCAGCAGCCTTGACGGCGAACTGGTCGTGATGTGGACGACGGTCTCCTCAGCGACCGATACGTTGTGGGTGAAGGAGACCGCTGTCCGAGCCAGTCCGCTGGGTGTAGCGTAGTGGATGCCTGTCTGTCCGTCAACCGTGATGTGAATTTGGTTGGCGGTTTCGCTGAGCAAGTGCAGGGAGGACTGGCCCGCTGGCAGCGGCACCGACCAAGCCTGTCCTCGCTTGTCCGATGGCTCGGGTGTGTTGGGCAACACGTAGGTCGCACCCCCCTCGCCAACGAGGGCAAACACGTTGAGTTCGTGGGTGGAGGAGAGGGTCGCCTCTCCGATGTCCGAGAGGTCAATGCTGGTCGTCTCATCCACTCTGAGCGACGTCGTCAATCGTTCAGCACCGTCAACGGTCAACGTGACGTCGATCGGTCCCAAGGGCATGGCCAACCCCGGCATGACGGTGATGCTGACGCGATCCATGGCATCTTCCAGCGTGTAGTGATAGGGCCGGTCGGGGCCCAAGCGAAGGTCGCTCACGCAAACGGCCTCGACAAAACTCTCCGAGTGCCGAATTTCCAAACGATCGTCAAAATCAAGTGCGCCACGGGCCCGAAGGGTCATGTCCTCAACCCAGGTTGCGGAGTACCACATACCACCTCGTAAACTGTCCCAGACCAACTCCCCGTCGACGGGGATGAGCGTAGCGTGCGTTGAGTCTCCAGGCATGCCTCGCTCGCTGAGCACAGCGGTCTGGTGGGCAAGGAGTTCCATCTGAGACGACATGTCGTGCCGTTCGACCGAACCTTCCATCTCTTCGATGACCGGCATCATTGACACCATCATGAGCCCGATGATCGAAAGAACCCCACCAAACAACAGAACGGTTGCGACGGCGGCTGACACGCCTGCTTCATCTCGACGAAGTGAACCCCTCATCGACCCACCTCCACCCGCTGGACGTCGACTTCAAGGTAGAGTGGCAGCCCCTGGGACGATACGCTGAATCCGTCTGCACCGCTCGCTCGCTCGTACGGTGCAAAGCCAATGTAGGTGTCCAGCGTGCCTGCTGAGCGCTGTATGGTGTAGTCGGCGAGCCAGTTGTTGTGGTATTGCGGTGTGATGACGTCGTGAAGGGCGTTTTGTACGTTGAAATTAACGTTGTACGCTCGTCCGGAAAACAACGTCATCGGTCCCTGAGAGACGAACTGCATGCCAACGTTTGAGCCGGAGCCGATGCTCCCGTTTGCGACGCTGTCCGTCAGCAACATCGACAGGCGCAGTTCGTCGTTGGCCATGCGGTCGAATTCGACCAGCGGCATGGCGCTCACGTCCCAGGCTCCGTTCGGGAAGCGTTCGGCCCGTGCGTTGTTCATGAGGACGATTTGGTGCTCGCCTTGCCCCAGCGATGTGGTGATCTGAAGGCCTGAAAGCGTCCACGTCACGTAGCGGTGCAGAGGCTCGNCGTCGGCGTCGTAAACGGTTACGACCATCCAGTGCGACGCGCTGGCGTTGTGGGTGATGAAGACCTCAGAATGACTGACGGGAACGGACGTTTCCACCACCACGCCAGGGGATTCGATTCGAATGCTGCGGGCGGTTTCGTTGGCGGCGAGGACACCCACGATGGTTTCGNTGACCTGTCGAAGGTCGATGCTCTCGCGNCTGGTGAGNTCCGCACTGATGGTCCAGTGTTCGACGTTTTGCACCGAACGAATGGCGGTGGACTGAATGGCGAGCGTGTTTCGAAATCCGGTTCCCTCGGGAGCGTTGCCGGCCACTTCGATTCGATCTTCGATGCGGTCCGCCAACCCGGTTGCGGAGTTCCAATTGGTGTTGTCTTCAAAATCCGAAAGGTACGGATTGAGGAACACCCATACGCCGCCCATGATGGTGATGACCATGGCCAACAACATGACCACGCCCAGCACCTCACTGACCGCTCGTTCATCGTCGCAACGACGATGGACAGCCGGAGGGGCGGTGCTTCGGTTCACAGGCTCTACACCACCCCGTATCATTTAGGCATTCACCTTTAACCGTGGAAAACCGGTTATTTGAGCGCCTTTTTTGGCGGCGTGGTTTTGGTGGATTCCTGTCCGATGTAGTGCGAAAAGTCCGGACCGTTTTGCGCTGAGATTCGAAGGTCTCCGCTGAAGACCTCGTCGATGTAGTAGAGCACCGTGGACTCTGCGATGTGGGGTGCGTTGTTTTTTTCGCTCAGGTGCGTGAGCGTGATGCTTCGTGTTTGTTCGGTGCACACCTCGGCGAGAAACTCACCGGTCTGTTGGTTGGATAGATGCCCTCCTCTGCCCGAAATACGGTCTTTGAGTGAATAGGGGTAGGGGCCGTGCATCAACTTGTTGTGGTCGTAGTTGGATTCAATGGAAATGTGCTCGCATCCCCTGACGTGTGCGACCAGTTCATCGGTCCAGGACCCCAAGTCGGTGATGATGGCGGCTCGCTCCCCTCCGTGGCTTGCAACAAATGCGACGTTGTCGGAACCATCGTGCGGTACGGGCACGGGGAGCACGGCTAAATCGTCCCCCACCCGAACCAAATCCAGTGCTTCAAAGTACGTGGTCAGTTCGGGCACCAGGTCCAACTCCAGTGCGGTTCGCTCGTTGGCCAAAACCGGGATGTTCCATTTGGTCTGAACCACCTTGGCTCCGCCGCCATGGTCGCCGTGGTGGTGGGTGATGAAGACGCAATCGATGTCTTCGGGTGCGAGCTGGAGACGAGCCAATCGCTTGGCGAGTTGGGTCCCGCTGAACCCTTGGTCGATGAGGACTTTGGCATTGGGGGTTTCAAGCAAGGTCGAGTTGCCTCGACTGCCTGTTCCCAGATGCGTGATGGTCATGGTCATGCGAACATCAAGGCACCGTCGCGGGAAGGACTTGAACACACCGCCCGTCGTGCTCCACAAGCGACTTGTTTTCGTCGTTTCCAGCGCTTTTCAACACCGATTTGTATGAACATCGTTCCATCACCCTCATAAGCAATCTGAGCAAGGTGGAAAGAAGAGCAGGGCAGGGGCTTTGGCGACGGTGGGTTCATGCGACGAAGTCAAACAACCATCCTGACGACGCTGGCCGTGATTGCCAGTCTGTTGTTCATGTCGCAATTTCCAGCCATTTCCAACGTCTCAAACGTCCACCCCGACGACACGGACGGGACACCGCCACCCAACACCGACACCGACGGGGATTTGATCCCCGACGTCCACGAAACCCTGTTCGAAGAATGGATGAACTGGACGGCCGTGGACGGCAGGGACGTTGTTNTTCAGGGCCTGGACAAAAACAACGCTTCCGACGCCTCGATCGACCGAGACCGGGACGGGCTCAACGCCACTGAGGAGTTCTGCTGGCCCTATCCCGCAAACTGCACGGCACCGGGCTTCCCGAGAGGCCTCACCGGACAACTGGATGAAAACAGCGACCGCATCTACCTCGACCCCCGTGTGTCCGACACGGATGGCGACGGCATGCCCGATGGATACGAGGCGTACATGTGCCACCGCATGGGGGGTTTTGACCCGCTGGCTCTCCGGTATTCCTGCCCGTCGTTTGATCCCCTGAACGGGAGCGACCTCACCCTTGACAGCGACAACGACGGGTTTGACGTTGACCGCGACGGCATCATGAGCGATGCAGAGCGGTACACCGCGCCTGAGGAATATGCGTACGGAACGCCGCTCAACTTCACCGCAGAACTGGATGGCCTGTGGTGCCACGCCACACTGCCTGAGGGCTCGGTCTTGAAGACGTGGCCGTACTTGCCGTCGGGCGCAAACGCAACCTTCCACAATTTGCTGAGCGCTTGCACCGACCGTGCGGTTAACCCCGTGGGCGAAGACCTCTGGCTCGGCACGGACCCGCTGCTCGACGATTCCGACCGATACCTCTGGGATGGTTTTTCGGTTCGTCCGTTGTACCCGTCCTTTGGTGATGGCATCCCCGACGGTTGGGAGGTTCATTTCGGACTGAGCCCTCTGAACCGGTCCAATGCGTTGGATGACCCCGATCGAGACGGTTGGGACACCAATCGGGACGGCGGTATCTCCGACGACGTTTCACGCACCGAGACAGCACTCAAGGTCGGTGAGGCGCTGTCCACGCTTGAGGAATACCTGGTGTACTACGACGACGGGAACACCGTGTACCCCGGCCTCAAGTCGACGATGCTGGGTGACTCCGATGGCTTCACCACGCTGCCGCTTGTCTACGACACGCCGCAGGACATCATGGCCGTGATGCATCACGATGTTCGAGCCTTGGACCAACACGAGCAAACGCTCTACGCCATGACAAAATACGGCGTGAGCGTTCTCGGTTTGGACGACAACACGCAGAGCCATCATTCACTTCCACAGGGCGTGGTTCTTCACGACGGATTCCTCGCTCGCTCGGGCGGTGCGCCCTACGCTGCCGTCCTCGGCACCAGCATCGGTTTCGCCGTGGCACCGCTGCTGGCCGACGGTTCACTCGGTTCCATCAGCACGTGGGACTGGTCCCTCGACGGCCCTCTCCACGCCGTCGCTCCGCTTGCGGGCGAAGACGTCAGTCTGCACGCCATCGGGCTGGGCGATGCAGGTGAAGGAGCGATTGTGGAAATCGATGGCAGCGCTTCCATTGCAACCACGTATGAACTCGGAACGGGGTTGGTCGCTGGTCTTGCGGAAGCAAACGCCTCCGTCTCGTCCATCCAGCACGGGATGGTCGGCGGGACCACGTTTACGCTGTTCGTTGGAACGGACCGCGGCCTGTTCGTCCTCGAGACGACCTCCGCCCGCGACGACCAAGCCGGCGACTGGCGATTCTTCTACACCCCTGACAGCACCCCCATTCCAACCGATGTGGACGGGGTTCGCAGTTTACCACTCGGAACGACCGGCAACCCTGCAGAAGTCAGAACCATTGTTCTCGACGGCCCCGACGACGACAACGCCCAAGCCTTGTGGTTTGGTACCCCAGCGGGGTTGCACAAGTTGGACCTGATCGACGACATCATCGAGCACAGCGGAATGATGGCTCACCCCGGCGTGGACGGGAAGTTGTCAAAGGACACCAACAGCATCCACGCCATCCATCCAACCGGCGATGAGCTCCTCATCGGCTCGGAGTGGGGCCTGTGGGCTCTGGCGGGGGACTACAGCGCTGTTTACGGCGTCCAAGAACAGACCAGACTCCCCGGCAGAATCACCGCAATTGCAACCTCGGTTGACGACGGCAATGCTTCGGTGTACGGTGCTGCATCGCCCGGGCAGTTCGCGAATTTGCAACTCATGGACCCGGGTGCCAACGATTCGGACGCGGACGGCATGCCCGATGGATGGGAGGTCGTCCACGGCCTGGACCCCACGGACCCGTGGGATGCACTCTACGACAACGACGCTGACGGTCTTGACCTCGACCAGTCCGGCGACATGAATCTGGAGCGATTGTGGACCAATCTTGACGAGTTCAGGTACACGAAACTCACGCCTGAGGGCTACAATTCCACCGACCCTCGAGAGGGCGACACCGACGGAGACGGCGTGGGTGATGGTGCAGAATACTACGGCTTCTTCTATGAACAAAGCAACCTCTGGTGCCACTACACCGTTCAGATGGTCTACGTGTGCGACCCGGTCAAGGGTCAAGCCGCCAACGCCACCTACCTCGCTCAAGCGAACGTGGACACCGGCACGGACCCCACCAACGAAGACACCGACGGGGACGGCATGCCCGACGGATGGGAGATCCAACATCGCCGATGGATTGGCGACGCCTTTACCGGTGGCAACAACTGGAGTCTGGATCCGCTTCGACCGGACGACGCCAACTGGGATGCCGACGGTGATGGGTTGCCCAACTTGTGCGAATATCAGTGGTCGGTCGTTCGCCTGATGGGCATCAACGGCGACCTGCTGGAGCTTTACGGTGAATCCCCCGAGGCTGCAGAGTTGTGGTCGGTCGCGGATCCAAACCTCATCGACTCGGACGGTGACACGCTGCCGGATGGATGGGAATCCAAGGGGCTCTGTTCGTGGGACCCCTCTCGACGGGGCGTCAACCCGCTCAACGGTTCGGATGCGTTCGAGAACCCCGACGGGGACGGATACGACATCGATCGTGACGGTATCCTCTCCCCCGAAGAGGCGTTTGTGAACTACCTTGAATACCACGTTCGCACGGATTTGTTCAGCGGGAACTCAACCCTTGATGGCGTCCCTTTACCTTCGAATTTCACCACCCGGTTGTTTGACAACATTGGGGATTTGGGAGCACCTGACGACACCTTTGCTGACCGCGCTTCCGGTTCGGTAACCGCAGGTCTGTCCACCTACAGCGTAGGGGCAGCCGACCCACTGAGCGCCGACACAGACGACGATGGCATGCCCGACGGCTGGGAGATTTGGTTTGCGCGCTGGAACCTTTTGGACGATGCATGGACACTCAACCCCCTCGACTCCACGGACCGCTGGCAGGACGCCGACGACGACGGCATGACCAACTGGGAAGAATACAACGTTGTCTCTCCGATGCACTCTGAAACGGACAGCAATCGTTCCTCTCCTCAGTGGTTCGTGACCACCATAGGAACGGCTTTTGCCCTCCAGCAGTGGCCCGGGATTCCCACGACCGCCTCCTTTGGGGATTTCCTCACGCAAAACCAAACCAACCTCACCGGCCTGACGGCCGACCCTAACAACGTTGACACCGACGGCGACGGCATGCTGGACGGGGTGGAACTTCTCTTCACGGCGTGGAANGTGTCGGCGGGCACATGGACGCTCAACCCACTTGTGGCCGGGGACGGCGACTTTGACGGCGATGAGGACGGTCTCATCGACCGTCAGGAATTTGCGATCGCCGCTGAACAACCGGACAACGGCATGGACCACCCGAGCGATGCACCGTTGCTCCACGAGGACGGTGATCTGCAACAGCCCACCGAAAAGGCGCAACGGGTCTTCAACATCCTCATCTCGAAGGAAACACGAGGAAAACGTCTCCTCGCCGACTTCAACGCTTGGCAGCAGGGTGAACCTCCCAACGCANTCATCGANGTTGTGCTCGGCATGTCCGACCCCACGATCCCCGACACCGACGGCGACGGCATGTACGATGGCTTCGAGTACTGGTTCACGTCGTGGGACCTCGATCAGAACCGCTGGTCGATCAACCCGCTCATCGACGGCGACGTGAATCTCGATTCCGACGGGGACAGTTTTGACTGCAACGGGGACGGTGAGATTGACGCCAACGAGACCTTCAGCAACCTGCGCGAGTGGGAGTCAAGAACGTGGGGGAAGTTCCTCAACCGCAACACGGTTCCCGCCAGCCTCGGAATCATCGACTTCGGCGAAGATGCGATGGCGGCCTATCAGGAGGAACTCGGTTTCAACCCGATTCAGGCGCAGCAGGCGCTGTATCAGGACTTCATCAAGAAGGGTCAATCCTCCGTCGACCGCATGGACATGATCAACTCGGTGGAAAGCGAGAATTTCAACCGAAGTCTACGCGGCGTTGCCGACCCAACGCACCCCGATTCGGACAGTGACGGGATTCCCGATGGCTGGGAGTACTGCTACGCCATCTACGGTATGGACGACCCGACGACCGTCAATCACTGGGCCGCCAACCCTCTGAACCCTTGGGACGTGGATTACGATGGCGACCGAGATGGATGGTACGACCGAACGAGCTTCGACATCCCTGCTCGCCAGGGGACATGGGAGGATCGGGTGTTCACGCCGTCGGGCGTCGTCGTTCAAAACGGTGTGGGCGATCTTCCCTTCACGAACTTCATGGAGTACGACAATCAAACCCGACCGGATTTGAACGACAGCGACGAGGACAGTCGAACCTTCATCACCACGGTTGAGAACGGTGCGGTGGTCTCTCACGTTCGTGATTACAACTATTCCGACGGTCGAGAGGTGTTCAAGTACGGATCAAATCCGAGCGACAACGACTCCGACGGGGACATGCTGCCCGACTGGTACGAATACAAGATGGGTTGGAACGAAAGCAACGACAATTTCAGTTCGTACATCGACATCCGAGTGGTATGGATCGACGTTGCGACCGGCGGCTCGTGCACGACCGACACCAACTCCTGTCTGCCTCTTTCGCAGGACGGCTCGGGTGGAACGCTCGCTCGACCCGACACGGAGTTCACCTGGTTCACACTGGACCCTGCGGACCCCGACGACGCCAACCAAGACCCCGACCAGGACGGCAATTGGGACTGCTCGGGAGCGGGTTGCAGCTACGAGGCGTACACCAATTTCCAGGAGTTCTACGCCATCACCACCAGCGAGTACGCCTCTCCAAACGCCGTGCGGCTCAGCGGGTTGACTCACGACGGCATGCCGGTTTCGGAGGGATGGCAGTTCAGAGCATCCATTCTCGGGCTGGGTCAATCCAACGAACTGGTCCTGAACTACCTGAAACTCGACAAATTTGGTGGGCCGGACAACCAATACGCCTACATCGTCGACGACAAAGACACCAACTTCCTGATCGTCGACCCGTCCGACGATGTGGTGTTGATGGCGGGCAACCGGACCGATGCTTGGGACATTTACTACGCTGGCTCCCCCGACACCCCACCCGTGCGCAACGTTGGCGAACACGAATACGGCTGGTACCTGCTCGACTTTGACGACGACCATTTGGCCGAGGGAAGCAATCCGAAAAACTGGGACACCGACGGCGACTGGATGAACGATTGGTTCGAAGTGAGGGACGATGAAGAGGACGGGGTTCGTGGCGACTCCTCACCCATTCGATACGACTCTCGCCAGACCAGTTGACGATTTGGACGCCCTGACTCCAAACCGCATGGTTCAAATGGGGTTTGGAGCGTGTCGGACTCATGCAAGGCGGCGCTCAGCAACGATACAGCGCCAAAGCCGTTTTTTTGCTGCTCGTCTCCATGATGGTCCTTACGCCGCTGGGACCCATGGCCGGACTCTTTGCAAGTGATGCTGAGGCGGCCGTTGGAACCCGACACGTCTACGAGTTCAGCGACGGTTCTGTGGAGCACATCGCCCTCTATCAGGGAGCCAACCCCGACATGGGAGCGAGCGTATCGCTGCCCAAAGGCGCCATGGTCACGGACGTAAGCATGACGCTTTCGGGCGCATCCGCCACGGGCTGGTCACAAGTGGTTGCCGATGACCGTGTTCATTGGAACCGTGGAGCATCCTCCAACACGGATGCTCGGTCGGGCGAACTCACCCTCGCCATGGACAACGTAAGCCATCATTTCCTTCCCCACGGCAACGACGCCTACGTCGACGAAAACTCCGATGCGTGGCTCGACAACGGGTCCTTCGCACTGCGTCAACCCCACACCAGCAACGCAACGGAAGCGTTGTTTTCTCAGCAGTTGACCAAAACATCCTCCAGTTTTATGGCGCAGAGTCAGGGGGCCATCCTCAAGCACCACGACTGGTTGTTCTTGTCCACGTGGTCGTCTTCCACCTTCCACAACATCGTTGAACGACTCTACCCCAACAACGCCACGCGGGAGTCGGTGATCACGCTGGATAAGGCGTCTTGCACCCTTCCGCAAAAGCACTCGTCGTCGTACTACGCCTACTACGGCTTCAGGGACTGGACGATAACCGACGATGAACGACTGTTCGGTATCCTTTCCGGCTACCGATACACCTACGGGTCCAGCGCACCGGTGAATTACCACCGCGTCATGGAAATGGACATCTCCCGAGACGACACCTGGACCTGCATCGATTCGTACGACATCTCTCCCTCGGTTGGCGAGTACACCGGGATTGCCTACGACCGGGAAACGGGCAAGGTTTGGGTGGCTCACAACGCCATGAACCGACTGTACGCCTACGACTTCGCAGGCGATGGAACCTCCAGCTACACGCGCAGTTCCGAGTTTTACTCCTACACCTCCGCATCCGGCTCCAGCTGGGAGTGCGGGGGTACGTACGGCAGCACCAAGCAAATGCTGCGCGGCCTTGAGGTCAACGGTTCAACGTTTTACATGAGGTGCCAGGAGGACTCACCGTACAACGACCGCGACCAACTTGAGGCGTGGTCTGTTTCCGGCTCGTCTTCGGCGTTGATTCCAGAGTCGACCACCCGACAGATCTCTCGGCTCGGCTACGGATTGCAATTCGACGGTGAGCGATTTGTCACGGTGGATTGCGGCTATTCGACGTGGTCTGGGGCGACGCTTTACTACCGTGAATTCGGAACGGGATGGATGTACGAAACGACCCCGGCTCCTGGCACCACCACGTGGTACGGTGAGGTTGTCCACTCCGGCGAGGACATCCTCTCAGCCAACGTGGAAACCTACTGGTCAGCCGCGTCAATCGGTGACCGGGTTGACTATTGGATTTCGGCCGACAACGGCACGCACTGGGAGGAGGTCGAGTCCGAGACGACCATCCATTTTGACCACCCGGGGAAGGAGTTGGTTTGGAAGGCTCAACTCATCGGGTCCACCGCGGTTTCGTGGTGGGTTGACATCGAGTACGCGACCGACTACCAGACGAGCGGCGACTGGACATCACCGCCCTTCAACACCGGTACCAAGGTGGGCAAGGTTCGACCGCAGTGGACGGCCGATGCACCAAGTCAAACCACGCTCGTCGTCATGGTTTCCAACGACAACGGGACCACATGGTTGCCCGCCACCAACAACCAGGAAACGAGTTTCTCAACCGAGGCGGCCGGCAACACCCTTCGATACTTCATCCAGTATCAGAGCACCGATGAGGACGTCACGCCGAGCATCGACCGATTCGTGCTCGAGTACGAGGAGGGCTACCCAGACCGGCCCATGTTGGACGTGGGCGGGGACGGTACGTACGACTGGGAATCCGACATTTTCCTGAACGAATCCTCTGTGGTTGCCTCCGATGACTCACCGGTGGGCGTGATCGTGAAGAAGGCACCCACGCTTGTGAGTGCGTTCAACGACCACGTCCCAGAAAACGGCGACGGCACGGTCAACATACCCATCGGCGTAAAGGCTGCAAGTTCGGGCCGCGTGAAGATCTCAAACATCGACATCACGTACACCATGCTCACGCGTGCGGTCGACGCTTCGTTCGAGGGTGGGCTTGCGGCTCCCGACGGCCTGTACAGGAACTTCATCGCACGCGTGGCGCCCGGCGACGACGTCGACCACGTCAACAAAGCGGTGATTGCCCTGCAGCACACGCACGGTGACAACCCGTCCTTCACCTGGAATCGAGGCGATGCCTGCTCGGTGAATTCCGATGCGGGCGGCATCGTGGTGTTCGACGTCGCCAACTGCACATCGATGGAAGACGCCGACGGTGTTCTGTCCATTTGGGTCCCCACCAAAGTCAACTGGTCGTGGAACGACGAGAGCAGCACCGAAGCCATCATCACCGTTGAGGACGACCTCGGCGTTGCGGTCAACCAATGGACGACACCGGACATGGCGCTTGTCGTGGAAAACGACATCCAACTCGACGGTTTGCGAGTGTGGGAGGAAACCGGCCGACAGTTGTACCCAATGGATTGGGTTCGAGGGGGCTTCAACATCAGTTTCAGCGGCTCCATGCACTTCCAAGACTCCCAACTCATGCCTCCAGCGGGTAGCTTTTCGCTGCGGGTGGTTGGTCAAAACGTGACCTACGACGGCGACCCGATGGGCGAACCCACCGTCCTTTACGAAGAGGTCAACCCCGCTTTCGGCGCCTACAACATGACCTTCACGTCGCCCGTCGAATCCCAGCCGGGCGGCATGGTCTTTTACGTTCAAGCGGTGAACCTTGAGAACGGTTCAACCTACACCAACCCGAACTACAACACCATCCGTTTGATCTTGGACGGCAATTCACCCCTCGTGCTCAGCGCTTCACCGCTGGACGGCGAAGAACGCCATGCAGGTGCGCCAGGCGTGGGGCAGGCCGTCTCCATCGTCGTCCAAGATTCCGTTGACCCACCTCGCCAGCTGAACCTGCACTACTGGGTCGGTTGCAAAGCGAGCGAAGCCATCGGTTGCACGGATTACAACTTTGATGGCTTGCCAAACGAAGACGAGTACGAAGTCAAAACCTTGGCGTCCCCTGAGACACGCGCCGGCGGCTTGAACATCTTCGAGGGCCTGATCGATGATTCGATGCTGCTTCACAAGCAACGGGTTTCCTTCTACGTCTCCGGTGAGGACGAACAGCAGAACGAAATCGCCATGGGTCAGGGTCCGGTTTGCCCCACCTCATCCATCACGTGCGGTTATCGACCCGGAGAGGTGTTACCCGACTGGGACGCTGATTTGGTCACTTACGACATTCGACAGGAGTTTGAGCCTGAAGTCGATTTGGGCAATTCGTCCATTCTCGGACACGACGATTACGAACCGCTTCATCCGGGTGTTCCGTACACCGCTCAAATCAAACTCGTGGACATCAACGGGTGGCAGGACATCCAGTACGTCCAAGTTGCGTTTGCAGGGGACTTTGACGACGACGAGTCGTCGATGTTTATCTCACTCGCAAAGGGTGCTGACGGCCTGCCTGTGGCGGTGATGACCTCAGGGTCAGACAACATCGCCGTTTCAAATCTCTACTCCACGGTCAGTCTGGAGGAAGGGAATGAATCGGTCATCATCATTCAGGCGCGGTTCCAACTGACGTGGATGTTCCCCGAAACCTACGACACCGACGGAGAATCCCATTTCCTTCCGAGGGTCAAGGTCACCGATAAACCATGCAACGACAACGAAATCACACCGTGTTTCGAGGTTGAGGAAGGGCTTGGTGACGATTGGTGGAGCCTGGACAACGACTTCCGGTTTGACACCGAACAAGGAAAGATCCGTGCGATTGAACTTCGCAACAGCGAGAACCACTACAACGACGAGAACTTTGAGACCATCATCGGCGCTGGACAAGCCCTGCGTGTTTCGGGTCGCGTGTTGTTCTCGGAAGATGAAACGCCCGCCCCTGCAGGTGCCTTTGACGTCGTCTTTGGCGACTTTGAAAACAACTGGCGCACATCAACCCGAGACGACGGTGAGTTCAGCCTCGATCTTTTGGTCCCCTCCGTTCGTTCGGGCCGACTCGATCTTCGCTTGAGCATGGACGACTTGCCCGGTTTGGCGCTGGACGAAACCCCGTTTTCGCCTCGCGTCCGCCTGGCCGTCGACAGCGCACGACCCTCCATCGACAGCATCACGCTCAACGGGGTGGAGGGCGGTTCGCTCCTGTCCATCGGGGACTCGAGCAACCTCGAGGTCGTGCTCGTCACCAACGACGAAAACGGATTTGACCTCGGCGAGGCTGCTGTCCTGCACTACCGCGTGAAAGCCGGTGAAGCAGAAATCACCCGAGGCAGCGTTCTTCTCCCGGACACCACGTCTTTTGGCCAGCAGTACTACTGGAGCGGCATGCTCGACTTGACGGATTCTGGAGCAACCACCTTGTTGCCCTCCTACACCGTTGATGTGTGGGTGTCCGGTTCGGACGAAGCGGGCAACCCCTACGACACGGTGTCCAACTCGATGGACGACCCGTTTTCTTCGTGGCCGATGGCCCTGCTCGGCCCACGCGTCGACCTTCAGCACGAGAACACCACCCTCCAATGGGACGTCCCCAGTCCGTACCGAGGGAACAACGCCACCATGGTCGTGAACACCCCCAACCTCGGGGGCGACGGGGACGTGATGTTTGCACTGCAGGAACTGGTTGATGGCGGGTTCTGGGCAACGGTGGCCACCGTTGGCCTGGAGACCTCGAGTGGCTCCACGCTGGTCGCCTCGTTGCCGGTGGTCGCAGAAGCACCGGCAGGGTCCAGCATCGAGTACCGCGTCATCGTTCTGGTCGACAACGTCGAGATGGACCGACACACGGTGGACTCGCTCCTCATCAAGGAAGAGACGGTTCGCGATGGGGAAGCCCTCAGTCAACAGTTGTCTTCGGACGTGTTCAGCGTTGCTCTCTTTGTCATCGCTCTTGGTTCGGTGTCCTTCGGTCTTTACGCCATGGTCATGCGACGCAGAATGCTTGCGCCGCAGACGGAGGAAGAGCTTGCTGACCAAACTCAGGAAGTGGCTGCCGAAATGAACGCCGCAAAATCCGTGCCAACGCTGGCCGTTCCCGCTCCCCAACAGGCCCCCGCCGCGCCCGCTCCTGCAGCGCCCGTTGCATCCATCCCGCCCCCGCCCTCGACCCTCGGTCCCGATCGAAGTCAGCCCGCACCGCTCCCACCCACGGGGTTGCCGGACGGCTGGACACAGGAGCAATGGAATTCGTACGGATGGCAGTACATCGATGCCCTAAGGAAGCCGTGAGGGACACGACGTGGACGACCAAAGCGTTGACGGCCTCGTCACCTTGACCGAGCGAACGGTGAACCTCGTCAACCAGCTGAACATGCCACTGGTTGAGGTCTCCCTTGTTCTCAAAAAACACATCAATCAACTGATGGCGACCCTCCAGCAACACCTGGACGCCACGGGCCAAACGGTGGGGGAGCGCGTTCACTCCCCCTGGCCACTCGATGCCGATGCATCGGCGTCCGACGCATCGTTCGCACTGGAGAAGGTGATGAACATCGTTGACCATCAGCGAATGGACATCCTTGATACCTTGATTCGAGTGACGCTCATCGAAATCAACGCCTCGGTGATCGACGCCATTCTGGCCTTGCGCCAGTGGGAGCACTTGGCTCGAACCCAACTGGCCACGGCCACCGGACCCGGACAGCTCTTTTCTCCACTCGAGGTGCCCGATGACTGGTAAGCAGGGATTGAAAAACAGACGATGAGAGGGGTTGATATGAGGCAGCGGAAACGTTTGGCAGCGATGCTGGTTCTTCTGTTTGCCAGCAGCGGCCTCTCCGGCTGCCTGGGAGACGAGGGGCTCAACCTACTCCCGGAGAAGAAGGGCGTACCGGGCGGACTTGTCCTGGCGTGTTTACGCAGCAGCATGTACACCTCCATGGTGATTGAGATCGACCATGAGCCAGGGTACCGACCGTATTCGAGCAGCACCGAACTGCTGGAGGAGCGACTCGAGAGCGTCTGCGACAAACCCTCGGGCATTTCGGTCCGATTTACGGAGGTGGACTTCAACCACCAAGGCGACTGGTCGGCACAGGACGTGCGGGACAAAGGATGGGAGGCAAAAGACACCTCGCCCATGGACGGTACGACCCTCCGCTGGCAGGTCCTCTTCCCGTCCGGTGTTTATGAGGAAGATTCGGTCCTCGGCGTGGCCGTTGATGCTTCAACGGTTGCCCTGTTCAGCGACACCATTGAGGAGGCCGACGGGCCGTTTGGCCGTCCATCGGTTGAGGACGTTGAGAACAGCGTTCTTGTCCATGAGGTGGGCCATCTCTTGGGTCTGGTGAACCTCGTGTACCAGTCCCCAATCGATCACGAAGACCCCGACCATCCCGGCCATTCGAGCAACGATGAATCGGTGATGTACTGGGCGGTCGAGTCGGCGGACGTGTCAAACTTCATTTTTGGAAGTCTGCCAAACGATTTTGACGACGACGATCGTTCNGATTTGGCCGGTCTTGCCGACGGCTCGATCGCCGTNCGAGATCAACTCTGGCCCTGAGGGTCGCCCATGGCGCTGACAGCATCGCGCCAAGCGTCAAAGATGGACCACAAATACAGTCCAATCCACAACAACAGCGTGAGCGCCAGCGGAATTTGAAGGAACGACCATTCAGCCGCCCTACGGTGCTGTCGATTGAAATGCTGCCCGAGAAAAAGAAACGGAACAGCAGCCAAAAGAGCCGCAACCAACGGGCGCAGTGCGCCCCACGTGCCCACGCCGAAGGTGATTTCTCGCCAGATTTCCCGAACGATTCGAACCGGTAAGATGCCCTGGGGCTGTTCGGAAGATTCCGGTGAGAACTGAACCACCAATTCCTCTTCCATGTGGGCNGCTGAGGTTTCCTGTTTGTGAAGATGACGCCGTTTTACCGGCGGATGAATCAAAAACCGAGGTTTGAATCAGCGGGCATGGACCCCGACCATCGCGTCTTGGTGACCGGGTTCGAGCCGTTCGGAGACCACGACACCAACATCAGCCAAGACGTTGCCAACGCCATGCGTGGAATACGAAAGGTTCGTTGTCCTTGGACCGACCGTCCACTCTCGATCGAGGTGGAGGTGGACGTCTTGACCGTTGATGCGAGTGGGGCTCAGCGCACGGCCCACCGGATTGACCGAGGTGAGCGGTGGGATGCCATCTTGCACCTCGGTCTGTGCGAGTCGTGCACCCATCCACGCATAGAGCAACTTGCGCACGATTGGTTGAACATGCGAATCCCGGACAACAACGGTCGCCTTGTTCGAAACGCTGCTCTGGACGGGCTCGGTCACCGCGGCTGTTGGTTGGATTTGAGCCTCTGGGATGCGTCCCGTTTTCCGTCAACGCTGACGTTCTCGTTCGACGCAGGCGCTTACCTTTGCAACGAAACCTACCATGCAACCTTGAAATCGCTGTGCAACGCTCACCACACCACAGCGATGCCGCCGCCAGCGTTGTTTCTGCATCTTCCATCGCCAGCGTGCATCGAAGTCGCGGTCGCGCGTGCGTTCGCAGAGGTGTGCTTGGGGTACATGGTGCGCCCCTATCCCGTCGAGGTCACCCACGTGGTTGCCATGTGCCTTCCGCGAAAAGATGGCTCTGTTCTCTTGGCGCAACGAGCGGACGACGAGGCTGACGCAGCTTTGTGGGAGTTCCCCGGTGGGAAGTGCGAAGCCGACGAGACATGGCGGGCGTCGCTGGAGCGCGAGATTGCGGAGGAGTTGACCCTGCAGGTGTCTGCACGACATCCCCTTGGCACGTGGTACCGAACCCGCGACTCAGAAGCCTACGCCGTTCACCTGATCCTGGCGGCGCAGGGTACGCTGGACGAAACGGTGCGACTCTCGGTGCATCAAGCGACGGCTTGGGAGAACATCATGTCGTCAACGGAGCGCACGTGGGCGGGTCGAGACGGTGAGATGTTTGAGTTCCTGAACGAAGCCCTCAAACCCATGTCGTAGGATCTCCATCCTCTCGCATGGCGTGTTCATCATCGATGTTGCGGGGGACGTTTGTGCGACCGGAGTGCCACGTCGCAGCTTGCAACCAATCGTCAAGGCCGTGCCCGGAGATGGTGATGGTGAACACACCCCCGAGCGGCCGGTTGCCGGGTATGGGAAACGACACCTTGCCACCCATCGCTGCTTGTCGGGACACCTCGAACACCGTGGTGTCGCCCTCAAGCCCTGCCGACATGGCGTCCATGGCCGTGTCCAGGATTTGCTGGTCGTGAAGTTGATTCAGAAAGACGCCCAAAGAGACGCCTTCGAAGGTCACGTTACTGTCGGATGGTTCACCCAGCGTTGGCTCTGGACCAATGGCAACCTCATCGATGTCAGGGAAGAGGGTTCGCAAGGCCTCCATAACTTTCGCAGGCGAGTCGGCCCCCGAGAGCACGGTGGTGATGCGAGTGTCAAACCCTTCGCCGGTGCCCGTCAGCCTGAGGCGGGACCCATCCATGCTCCTCCGAGGTGCTGGACCTCAAAGAACATGCGGGGCCAGCCGTCGACCAGCGAAGAGGTGAAAGCCGTTTAGGACATCCAGCGTCCATGGGTGTACCCGCTGGACCGACTTTAGCGACGGTGGTCCCGGTGTACAACGAAGCCGTTCACATCGAAGGGTGCCTCAGGAGTCTGCTCAACCAGTCGATTGCCTCCGACCAGCACATGATCATGGTTCTTGACGGTGGCTCCACGGACGGGACCACCGATGTTGTCCAGCGCCTCATCGACGAGCACCAGGGTTCCTCGTCCCCCTCGCTTGAACTGATGCACAACCCCGGACGGACGGTCGCCCACGCTCGCAATCGTGCGCTGGAGCAACTCCCATCAAGCGTTGAGTACCTGATTGAGATGATCGGTCATGCAGAGGTTGAACCTCACCACCTTGAGCGGCGGCTGCAGGCTTGGGAAGCATGCGAGAGCGAAGCAGGGGAACGGCTGGCGGGTGTGGGTGTGCAAGTCGTTGAATTTGAAAAAACGACGTCGACGGTTGAGCGATGGATTGAGGGGGCGCTGGCTTCATCGCTCGGTCAGAGCGGTGGTCAATTCAGCAGATTTTCGACCATGACGCCCACCGATGTACCCGCCTTCGTCATGCATCGACGTGCGGCCGTTGAAGCGGTCAACGGATGGGACACGTCGTTCATCACGAGTCAAGACAGCGACCTGTCGATGCGCCTGCTCAAAGCAGGCTATTCGCTGTATCGTCATCCTCTTCCTTCGGTGAGGATGCACAAACGCAGCACCCTTGCACAGTGGTGGAGAATGGGACACCGATACGGCTTTTGGCGCACCAAAGTGCTGCTCAAGCACCCACGTCGTGCGAAATGGCAAGAATTCTTACCCGTGCTTGGGGCCGTTGTCACCCTGGCCTTGTTCCTCATCGGTTCTCCTTTTTGGAACGTTCCACCGATGGCATACGGACTGGTTTTGCTGCTGTCAGGAACCCTTGCAGCCCGCTCCGGAAAGGGTTCCTCTTCGATCGTTGGCGTCCCGGTTTGCCTCCTTCTTCTTCACACCAGTTTTTCCCTCGGGTTGATGGACGGCTTGGTCAGAAAAGGTCGGTTTTCCAACGACCGTGCTTGAACACAAGAAGCCAATAGATACATCAGCAAGCCAAGCCAACAGGGGACGAGAGCCATGGCTGAAAAAAAGGGGTTGACCAATCGGAGCCTCAGTGTTCTGCCCCTTCTCCTGATGGGCGTCACGCACGTCTCCCTGCCCCCACTGCAGAGCATGTTTGAACTCGAACCACTGTTGATGTACGGCTACTACGCTTTGGCCCTGGGCCTGTGCGCTGTGGTTTACCGTCGAAGTGGTGTGGTGAAGGATTTCGAGTACAACCGCGCAAAAGCGATGCGTAAAATCAAACACGTTTACGAAGCCGAAGAGAAAGGCGTTTGGTCGACCAACGCCCCGCTCGACGATGCCATGGACAAAACCACACGCTTGGGACTTTCCCGTTCGGTGGCCGAACTCTCGGGGGAGGCTCCTGAAATGGAACTCGGCGAAAACAGCAAGGTTGAGGTGCGCATGCTCAACGAGGCCGACCACATCGTGAAAGCAAACGCTCGTGTCACGGGCGGGATGTCGTTTGAGGATGAGACCATCACCGGGACCATTGGAGCGCAACGAAAAGCGGGCCCGATGGATCGATTTCTCGACACTGTTTTTGGATTGTTCGGCCACGACAGCCGAGGATATCGAGAAGCCCAACGACAGGCGCGCCTTCGCCAAGCTGCCTCGGCTTCACCGGTCATGGCCCAGCGCCCGGTGGCTCCGCTCCGCTTGGACAAGGGCCGCGACGAGTCCGAGGTGAACATGACGTCCATGAGCGATTCCGGCGGCGTTGAGACCGTCATGAGCACCTCGGGGCAGGTGCGCAACGAGTCCGATTTCTCACCTTCACCCACGGTCAGTCAATCGTTGGAGAGCATGGCAATGCTGCCGGAACCGAGTGCCTCTGGAACCGGTGCTTCCCCATCGGTCGCTGGACCCACATGCCCGGGATGCGGCGGTGTTGTGAGCCCCGCAGACCTCTACTGCCCGCATTGCGGTCTTGACCTGTAACCAAAGCGTGAGGTTCAAATCAGGTCCCGCATCGCAAACCACGAGGACGACAACATGAGCGACAAACGAGACTACTACGAAGTCTTGGGCGTCGAAAAGTCGGCCAGCAGCGGGGATTTGAAGAACGCTTTTCGTCGCCTTGCTCGGAAATACCACCCCGACCGAAGCACGGAAACCGATGCGGAGGAACGGTTCAAAGAAATTCAAGAAGCCTACGCCGTGCTTTCCGATGAGGAAAAACGGGCCCATTACGACCGTTTTGGTCACGATGGACCTCAAGGCAGTCCCTTTGGAGGCTTTGGCGGGGGTGGTTTCAACATCAACCTCGAAGACATCCTCGGCGGTGACTTCTTCTCGTCGTTTTTCGGCGGGGGTTCCCGTCGACGGAGGACCCGGCGCGGCTCAGACATTTTGTTGAGGCACTCGGTCGAACTCGTGGATGTTTTGTTGGGCAGCGAACAGGAAGTGGTGCTTGACCTGCCTGAAATCTGCGCAACCTGCGAGGGGACGGGAGCCCGAGGCGGGGTTCTGGAAACATGCACGTCGTGCGGGGGTCAGGGACAAGTGCGGGTTCGTCAGCAGGTTGGCCCTTTCATCCAAGAAGNGCTGCAAACCTGCTCGGATTGCGGAGGGCGCGGGAAAACCGCCGAGCATCCGTGTGGAGACTGCGATGGAACCGGCACACAACTCAAATCCAACACCATTCGGTTCAGCGTGCCAGAGGGGGCCGAAAACGGCACCCGTCTGAGAATGCGTGGAAGGGGCGAACCCGCTCCTCAAGGCGTGGGCGAGCCGGGCGATTTGTTCATTGAGATCGAAGTTGAGACGCACCCGTGGTTTGAACGAACAGGCTCCGACCTCATCATGTCCTTGCCGCTCGGATACGCCGACCTCTTGCTGGGCACGACCGTTGAACTCGAACACCTCGACGGGAAACCGTTGATCATCAAGGTCCCCCCTCACTCCAATTCGGGTGAGACCATCGAAGTCCGTAAACGCGGCCTTCCACGGCAGCGCGGCAGCGGGCGTGGCGATGTCGTCGTCCTTCTCAAACTCCACATGCCGAAAAAAGTGCCCAAAGCCACTCGAAAGAGTCTGGATGCACTTCGCAGCGATTTGTCCCCAGACGATGTCCTCGGGAGCATTGTCGAGGATGCGAGCGAGCGACGACGATCCTAACGGATCAGTTGCGCTCCAGCGTCTCAGGCACGCGGGCTGCAAACGGAACACCGTCCATTCGCCCGTTCAGTTCCACGTCCACTCGCTGGGCTGAGCCGTTCAACTCGGCCATCAGATACGTGCTGTGTCCGGGGCCCATGGTGTCCAGAAAGACTTCCTCTCCCTGAAACAAAAAGCGTGGTTCGAGTCCAACCACCTCGAACGCCTCACCGTCCGGTGCATCAAAGCGCAAGGCTGCCAAATCCCACGTCCCGTTCAGGACGTGCACGCCCACAACCACGGGCCATGCACCTGCGACCGTTGCCATGCGTTCGTCAACGCTCCACACCGCCAGTGCCAGGTCTTCGGTTCGGTGTTCCAGTCGCTTCGGACCCCAAGCCTCCAGCCCATCTTGCCAGTCCAGTTGAGCAACCGCACGGAGGGCTTTTGCAAGATCGGTGCGGGCTTCTTTGACGCTGCTCTCGCCTCTGTCCAACCGTTCCACGTACCATGCCAGTCGCTGCTTTTTTGCCGCCACCGATGCGGCAAACGTCTTGGATCGTTTCACATAAATCGCCAGGTACACCACCGGCAGCAGGAACAGAATGCCCATGAACCAGCGAGCAACGCTTCCCCAAAACACGGCTTCGTCGCTTGGGGGGAACCAGGGTTGTTCGCCTTCGTCGATAAGCGAGTAGGACGCTTGAAGAGCGTAGGTTCGCCCCTCGACGTCCTCCCCCCAAAGATGCGGCGTTGCCTCCGAGGCGTTCTGATACCTGAGCTGCAGGTAATGCGTTCCTCGACCAACCTGCAGTCCGATTTTCAGTTGTTCGCCGATCGGTCGTGTGATGTCGGTGTTGATGACCTCTCCNGTCGTTTGGTCGATGTCCCACAGCTGGAGTTCCAATCCTGCGATATCACCCGTCAGGACGAATTGAACGAAATGGATGCTTTCGGCCCAACCGTCAACCACCAGCCGGTAGGTGTCGACGGTGTCGTGAACCGAGAGCGTGAATTCACCCTCCGTTGTGCTCGTGAGGTTGATCACGGGCCACGATGCGTTGTCTTCACCCGTTCCTTCGGGTCGAAAGGACGGCGCCTCGAGTTGTTCAAGGTCAGCAAAGGATTGGAAGGAAGCATCCACGGCAAACGCCGAGGTGTTGGTGATGATCAGGCGTCCACCTTCCGCATCGGGGTAGGGGTAGACGATTTGTTCTTCTCCCGCCCTCAGGAGCATCGGGGAACCTGCGACCCAAGCACCGTTCCACAACTGGTCAACGCTGATCTCAACGTGGCCAACGGGGGCGTTCAACTTCAGCCGCTCAAATTCTGGCCAGTCAAAGGTGGCGATGGTTGAATGGTGCCCCACCACCCGTGCCCCTTGGTCCAACTCGGTATCGAGCAGGGCGGTGAACGGGGCATGAGGGTGCACGACAACGTTGGCCGCCCAAATCGCACGAACCGCCTCGGTGGACAAACGTGCAACAAACCGACCGTCCTCAGGCGCCACCCAATAACCAGGTTGTTGCGGCGTGTCTCCGACTTCGGCGTGCGCTTCTCCAGAGCGGTGGGTGCCGTTGAGGAGGAGTTCACCGCTGGTTGTTTGATGGTACATCTCCACGGTGACGTCGTGGGTGGATGTCAACCATTGCCATTCCAGTGAATCGCCTTCCAGAGCGTCAAACACAAGGTGGTGGTCGTTGGATGAGAGAGCGACACCTTGCTGAAGGAAACCGTTGTTGTTAAGGTCGACGACGGTCGCCAAACTCCCCGATGAGACGTTCAAACAATCGCTCGCAACAGGACAGCGCCCCACCGGTGTTGAATCAACGTCTGCGTTGGGTGACGGACGGTTGCTCGTCTGTACGTCCGCAACGTTGACCAGCCTCATGAGGGTCATTGTCTCTGAGATCTCGGAACGTGCGGTCAGTTGCAGCGTCGTTTCTTCGTCGCTGTGCGCACTCATCATCTGCGTTCCGTGGAGATTTGCCTCAACACCCTCCGGTGGTGATTCAAGGCTGACCTCGCATTCCGAGCACCGCCAAGCAATCACTGCGAATCGATCCTCGTCCAGTACCACGTCAAAGGAAACGACTTCACCCGCTTCGAGTTGTACTTCGTCAAGTCGAAGGTCGGCGTTCTCGTCGACCGTAGGCTCGGCCAACACGGCTGGCCACAGGCTGGTGGAGAACAGCAAAACGAGCACGATGGCCGTGTGCTGTCGTCGCCACCAACCCATGGCACTGCGGGTGAGTGGAGTCTTTCAAATCCACCCCTCCCGTGGTTTCAAACTCTTCAAGAAGCCATGCCGACAGGCCAGCCCATGGGCGATGCACTGGGTCGAACCGTCATGCATCGAGATCGCTACGCACGACGATGGGGCCTGGGCGACCGAAAATCGCCCACCTCTGAAACACCGGCCTTGGTGTTGATGGAGGGGGACCCCGCGCTTCCGTTGGCGTACGCACCCTTCGAATCGTCGACCACCGCATCCATTCCTACCGTGTTGAGCGTCCGGTCTCGCGGCGCCTTCTCGCCTCCTGATTTTGGACGAAACGCACCGCATTACGAAGTGAATCTCGGGCACGTTCTCCCCCCGTCGCTCGAGGACGCAAATGCGGGTGAGGAGCACGGGACCGCTCAACTTCTTCCCGTCTCTTGGCAGCGGATGAACCACGACGAATCCCTCACCGATCAGGACCTCGCTCCAGAATTGGTGGTGCTCACGGATGCCCTCCAGCTCGCTTCTCAACCCGGTAAACTTCCACTCGCCATCATGACGTTGAAGCATCGGTTTCCGGGGGCCCTTCTTTGGACGCCAGGCTTGGCTGGACCCGACAACCTCGGTGTACTCGCTTCGATGGGCGTGGACCTGTTCGACCTCGCCCGATGCCACGAAGCGGCCGCAAACGGCGTTCTTCTGACCTCGCGAGGTCCGCGCCATCCACTCGACCACGAGGAAACCACCATTGAGGCTCAGGCCGTCCACATGATGAAGTCGCTCGACGAGGTGAGGGCTTTCCTGATCGCCGGCCAGATACGGACGCTGGCCGACCAACAGAGCCTCGCCAGCCCTCGACTGGTGGAACATCTTCGCCGCCACCGCGAGTGCATGATGAACCAAACGGGAAACCTCGCTTCTCACCGCCCTTCGGCGACGGAATTCCCGTGTTTTTCCGCTACGGCACTCTCCGATCCCCTGGTCGAGGATTGGGAGCGCTTCATGGTCCTTGACTACCGGGCTCCGGAGCCCGTTCGTAAAGTGATGATTCTGCTTCCATGTTCGGCTCGAAAGCCGTATCGGCTGTCAAAATCGCATTCGCAATTCCGACGTGCCATCGCATCAACCGGTTGTCACGAAGTGATGATGACATCGCCGTTGGGTCTCGTGCCTCGCGATCTTGAGGACGTTTGGCCGGCAGCAAACTACGACGTACCGGTGACCGGCGAGTGGTCCAAAGATGAACTCGAGAGGGTCCAAAGGATGCTCTTGGCGCTCGTTCAGCNAACCGGTTACCACCGCGTGATCAACCACACCGCCATGGACCTGAGTTTTCTCGATGTCGAGGTGGTGGACACACGCGGCTCGATGGGTGCAACGCACCACGATGCGCTGGCCAGGTTGGCCGATGCCGTCAAGGACGCGAAGGCCACGTTTGACCTGAAAAATCAGAAAAACAACCTTCGGCTGAAAGAACATTTCAAGAGCATTGCACGAAAAACCACCCAAACCGATGCATGGTGCAAGGACCTTGTTGTGCGTGGAAAACTGCCTCGATGGCGTTTGGAACTGAACGGTACGCAGGTTGCGGTGTGGTCCATCGACCGAAACGGATTTTCGTTTTCCAGAGCGGCGATTGACCTCCTGCATGAACACGGGGCGCTGAAAACCGTTCACCTGCATGACGATGTCTCGTGGAAAGGCGACGTGTTCGCACAACTTGTCAAAAAGGCCGATGCTGGCATTCGATTGGGCGACGACGTGCGTGTGATTCAAGGCGACCGGTGCATCGGACTGGCTCGAGCAACGGCGGCTGGTTGGGAATGGAACGGGACGCCGGGTACGCTTGCAAAATCCCACCAGCGGAAAAAGAAGTCATGAACCAACGACGCCCTTGCTCGGCGGAGTGATTAAGAAGGGGAGATAAGTCGCAAAGCCGCTTGGTGGTGTGAAATGGCACGTATGTACAAGTCTCGAAAAGGCCAGAGTGGCTCGACTCGCCCTCACGTTACGGACGCCCCTGAATGGTCCAACACGGACAAAGAAGCGGTGCAGTCGCTCGTTCTTGACCTCGCCAAATCGGGCATGAGCACCGCTGAGATCGGCACCGTCCTACGGGACAAGCACGCCGTCCCCAACGCCCGTCTCGTTCTCGGGAAGCGCATCGGGCAGTTCCTCGCTGAAAACGACATGATGGGCGCTTACCCTGAGGACATGATGAACCTCATGCGACAAGCCGTGGCCATCATCAATCACCTTGGCTCGGGAAACCACAAGGACATTCACAACAAGCGTGCTTTGGAAATCACCGAATCCAAAATCCGCCGACTTGCTTCGTACTACATCGGCGAAAACCGCCTCCCCAGCGACTGGCAGTACAAGCGCGACGAACTTCGTTTGATGGTTGAGTGAGTCAACCTCGCCGACGAACACCTTCATGAGGAACACACCGTTCCTGACAATTGTTCACCATGCGAGACGTGCTTGCGACGGCGATGTTTGCCCCCGTGGCACCCTTGCTCGCCGAACACGGGGAGCGAATCAAGGCCGCTGGTCTTCTGCACCTGAGCGCACCCGCCACCGTTGAGGGCGTGTTGGCGCTGGGGCACCTTGAGGCGGCCTGCTTGGATCTTGGTTTGAAGTACCGTCGACGGTTCTTCACGTCCCGACACCACCTGCCCAGGGACGCCGAGGCGGCTTGGCGAGTTGAGGAAACCGGGTTGTCGATTGTCTTGGATGTTGAGGAGGCCACGCGAGACATCGCCAACCTCGCGCCGTCGGAGCATGTCCACATCGTCCCGCTGACCACCCGTGTTGAACTGGGGTCAGCGCACCGTCGATTCACCGGGTCGTTGGATGCGGTTGCCCAAAGCGCTGCTCTTGCTGCGATGTTGGCCCAAAACGGTCGCCGCGTTCGGAACCTTCGCCCCTTTCTCTCCCTCGGTTTGTGGTTGCGTGCTGCCCTCGACACGAACATGGACCCCATCCATACCTTGCTCGTGAATCATCTCAGGGAAGAGGGNACGGTTCGTGTTGTCCCGCTGCCGGAGGTGCACAATCCCTTCACGAGCAGCTTGGATGGGTTGTCCACTCGACAACTCAAACGTCTGGCCAAGGTTTGGCCCACCATGGACGTTGAAGAGAGAAGCATGGCGCTGAGTGAACTCGTCTTGCCGTGTTTGACCGAGTCGGAACTTTCCACGCCACGTTTGGAAGAATTGGTGTGGCATCGAATGCTCGTGGGCGATTGCGAAGTCGACGTCGTCAGCCAGATGGAGAGCGTCCGTCAAGCCTGGCCAGAGGACGCTGATGACGCCCGGCTGTTTGCGTCGAGCGTGCTTGACCGTTGGTTGAAAACCGGTGTTTTGTCACCGAATGCATGAGCGACGGATTCAAACCTTAGAGGGGGGTACGCACAGGCATGGCCATTGAGCGTCTGCTGACGGGAAGCATCCAAAACCAACTCCAAGAGTTGATGTCAACCGAAGATTTGGTGATTGAAGCGTTTCGTGATCTCGTCAAGGACGAACTCAAAAGTCACATTCGAAACAAGGTGGAAGAAGACCCTGAATTGAAGGCCGAGATTAAAGACGCTGTGGCGTATTATTTCCACTCCAAGGCTCGAAGCATCTACGCTGAATTGAAAGCAACGAGAGCCGCTACTCGCCTCGGATTGAGGCTTCTGCCCGACGAACTTCAGGGCGAAGTTGGTGAGGCCTTGGTCACGTTGTTTGAGAAAGAGCTTGGTGCGCTTCTCGAGAAGGCACTTTGATGCTCCAAGGCTCACCAAGAAGAGTTGAAGTTATGAGCCACTGGCTGTTGGCTCGGGTGGAGAACCATGCGTCGTGCTGTTCTGTTGGTTGCGATTTTTCTCGTGACGCTCGTTTCACCGGTCCTTTCCACCGCACAGGCCAACACCGGTGGCGACACGTTGGTCTGCTGCGATGCTTCCACCGTCGACCTCTACCTCATCGGTGGGGACAACAACAAGCGTTTGACGCCGTTTGCTGCGGATTTGGGTGAGGACCCCCAGAGTTTCACCGCTGAAACGTCCATCAATTCGCAGGAAAGCATCGGTCGGTGGCTCCTGCCAAACACGTGGGGAGGTACCGTTCCAAGTTCAACATGGACGTTTTCCATGAACTACGAGGTCTCCAACGCAGCCGGTGCTCGAATCCAAAACGCAACGGCCACCGTGAGCATTGGTTCCAAAACCTTCAGCCAGGAACTCGACCANGGCTCATCGTTCCTTGCACAGGGTGCGGGTTCGCTCACCTTTGACATCGACGTGGAAACGCTCACGGCGAGCGGTTCTTCGAACATTGAGCTGGAGCTCACCGTTCAGGCCGTTGTGTTCAGCGTTCCGGCAACCGACGCAAAACTGGAATTCCTCTGGGGGAGCGAGGACAAGGATTCGTCCATCGAAGCCACGATTCCCCTGGTGGACATCCTGATGGTCGAACCCGAGGTGGAGGGCTCGGACGTCTATTTGGCCGTTCGACTTGACTCGCCTTGGGGGCTATCGACGCTGGCCATGGCCGATTCCATCACGCTGAAGGTCAACGGTCAGGCCGTCCCGGGCGACCCCATTGAAACGGCGGTCGGCGACACCGTCCGGGTCACCTGGACATGGACAGGGGCGGCTGGAGGAACCGAGACCATCGATGTCGGTGTTGAATTGAAGTTCCAAGCGGACAAACCTGCCCTCACCGGTTCGGCCATGTACGACATTGAAACCTTCGACACCGGTGGCGGGACGGGCACCTATTACCCGCCCGACGAGCCGCTGCGAACCGACGGGTCAGGCAGCAGCATGGAACTCGACATCACCATGAACCTCCGAAAACAAGACGGAGGATTGCTCCTCGAGCGCATCACAACGGTCACCGTCCACGATGAAATGGCGTTCTGGATGCGGTGGGGGATGGACCACATCGGCGATCAGAACCCTGCCCTTTCCCCCATGCTGAGTGCCTTTTCTGCAGGATCCGTTTCGGACGAAGACCGCGTCAGTCGCTTTGTGGAGGAAGTCGAACGATCGGAGTTTGAACGCCAGATGATCACCCTCGGTCCGATGTACATGAACGATGGATTGGGATTGGAAACCGAGGAATTGCTCGGTGATTTCCGTGCGTTCAACGAACTGAAAGTCGAACTTGACCTGAACGGCGAGGATGCCGTTGTCAATCATCCCGTCACGCTGACGTTCTCCACCACTGAATTGTTGGTGGACAGCGTTCGACTTGACGTCTTGCGAAATTTCATCGTTGTTCAGCCGGCTCCGCTGTGGAGCGATTACGACCTGATGCTGGAAGCCAAATCAACCTCAACCACGGCGTTGAGCAACAGCATCCTGCGCGAATCAGAAGCGTTTGATTTCTCCGTTTCTCGCATGCCGTGGGGCGACACGGTTCGCATGCGAGGTGAGGGCATCCAACAAGATGAATCGTTTGTGCTTTCCACCTTACCGACGAGCAACCTGGTCTACGCCCCGGTGTCCATCAGCCTGCTCACCATCGTCGGTCTCATCGGTGCATTTGCGATGGGCTTGGCGCTCACCAAATCGAGACGCCGAACCTATCTCTACATGGAAATCGTGTTGGCCCCCATCGTTCTGTTGGTGGCGCTGTTTGGTTATCCAATTCCATTCATCGGCATCGCTCTGGGCGCAGTGGGCTTCATTTGGGTGGTGACGGCCATCGCCAGCCCCCGATTGGTCGGCGCACAGCGCAACGCAAGCACACCGTCCTACCCCAAAATCGCCTGTCCTGCCTGTCAGACCATGAATCCGATCACGACCGATGAACGTCCGCACCGATTCAACTGTCAAGGCTGCGGTCGAGTGATCAAGATCGTCGCCTGATCACAGGCTCAGATCTTTTAGATTTTCAACGAGTTGGACGGCCTCTTGGTAGTCTCCGGGTGAAAAATAACCGATGAATTCGTCGTTTTCGTCCACAGCGACAACGGCTTGTGGACTTCGCTGCTGGATGTCAGCAAGAACCGTTTTCAAATCGTCCGACCGCCGGACCTGCATGAAATCCATCTCCATGTGTTGGTGGCATTGAACAGCGGATGCGTCAACGCCCTGACTGAGTGCTTTGATGAGTTGACGCTGGCCGATGACCCCTTTCACACGGTGTTCATCGCCGAGGACGACCACGATGCCTCCGCTTATGGTGAGCAGTCGTTTTGCAGCCTCCTGCAGGGTGTCATCGACACCGACGCTCATGTGTTCATCGTCCAAGGTGAGGTCGCCAACCGTCTTTCCCATACCACGGTGAGGGCACTCGCAGGTTTTTGTTCTTCCTTTGCTCATTCGTCCTGGGATTCTTCATGGCACAGGATCAGCGTGGTGCTGTCCACCACGATGGCGTAGCCAACGCGTTCAAGCTGAACGATGGTCCCCGCCTTGAATTTGTGTCGTTCAAGTTGGCCTTCGGTGTGAACAATTGTGTCGTCCTTTGTGCTCAGCACCATCGCCTCGAGGCTTTGAGAGACGGGAAGCCAATGAACGATCGGGCGCTTGTCGCTTCGCTCGATGCTCTCCACCCGTGCCTCGTGATCGTGAAGCGCTACGTCAGCAAATTCCTTGAGACGAAGGTCCATTTTTTCGAGGTCCTCGCCCTCCAGCCAAATTCGACCGTCGCTCAGTTTCCACGTCCGCAGGCCCATGGATGGATGGTTGGGGTGAACGGGGATGTTCAGTTGGTCGGGGTGGTCGCCAATCAGTTCAAATTCAACAGCGTGGCGAACGAACGACAACCTTGGTGCATCGTCGTCGACGGATTTTGTGTTGTGCGAATACAGGGTGGACAACGGTACCGAGATGTCCTTCTGGGTGATGCCCAGTTCGGTCCAGAAGTTCCGCAGTGCTTCCGCTTGAATGCCGCGATTGCGCAGGCCCGCGAGGGTCGGCAGACGCGGGTCGTCCCAACCCGTGTAGCGACCTGCCTCAATGTCGGTTCGCATCTGCGACGTGGAAAACCCTCCCCATTCGTGAACTTTAACTCGTCCCCAGTACATTGTTTCTGGGTACGTCCAGCCAAAGTGTTCGTACAGCAAGGTTTGCTTCCTCGTGGAGTCCATGAGGTCTTTTCCACGGACGATGTGCGTNACACCTTGGAGGTGGTCTTCAACGGCGCTTTGGAAATCAAGGAGCGGCCAGACCACGTGCTTGGAGCCGACCTCCGGTCGCGGGTGCGGGTGCGCTGTTGTGTCCTGAATACGGAGGGCAGGCCAGTCCCTCAAGGCCGGGTTCTTCAGGGACATGTCCGTTTTGACGCGAACGACGGCCTCGCCGGGTTTGAATTTCCCGTCCAACATGCGTTTCCACAGCACGAGGTTGTCCTGGACGTTTTGAGAGCGGCACGGGCAATTGGTTTTCGATGTTCTGAACCCCTTGAAGTCATCAGCCGTGCACCTACAAACGTAGCCAAAGCCCTGTTCGACCATTTCGGTGGCGTGCTGATGATAGAGGTCGATTCGATCCGATGCAATCACGACCCGGTCGGGTTTTCGTCCAATCAACCACGTTGTTTCTTCCTCAATGCGTTCGTAGGCTTCCAACAGGGGCGGCTTGACTTTGGTGTCCGTGTCGTCAAACCGCAGAATGAATTCACCGTCGTACATTGCTCGGAAGGCGCTGTTGATCACCAAGCCCCTGGCATGGCCAAACGAAAGCGGGCCGTTTGGGTTGGGAGCAAACCTCAGCACGACGTTGCCTTTCTCGGCGTTTTTCAGCTCGGGCAATCCCTCCCGGCGAGCCTTCACTTCTCGCTTTTCGAGGAGGTGGGGCGCTTCGTCTTCAAGCACGGAGCGGACGGCGTCCATGCCGTCCGTGGAGGCTAAGGTGTTCGCTTTACCCACTTCCTGAGCCACAAGGCCGGTAACGGCCTTCCCGTGTTGCCTCAGGTCGCCGCGCATGGCCATGATGCGACCGATGACCGACCCGACGGCGGCTTTCCCCTCGTATTCGAGTGCGTTTTGGAGGGCCACGTGGCGAATCAAGTCGTGGGTCGCTGCATCCGGTTCCCAATCCATGGCNCTCGTCTCCCGNTGTCATCTCACCTTCAAGAAATGCGTGATTCATTCCGACTGAAACAACCGTTGTTGCTCGGTGCGTGCTCGGCCTCGGACAGGAACATCACCGCTTCGGTGTTCGGACCAGAATCGCTCCACCGTCGCCCAACTCCATCGAACGTCTTCATCAATTCCGGACTGAAGCACCAAACGGTGGAGGGACTTCTTCGTGATGGGGTCGCTGGGGTATCCGGAGCCAACGTCGAAACCGACCTTTTGTGAGAGTGCCCGGAGGCTCCGATCGCGTTCTTCCTTGGCGAGGATGCTGGCCATGGCCACCACCGGGTGGTTTTGGTCGGCTTTGTGCTCAGACCGCATGGAACTCCCGGGCCAAGGCCACTGCTCAACACCCGTTGCGATTCGCTCGGTAAACCGCCCGGCATTGACGTCGCAAGCATCGGCGATGACGGTGGCGTTGAGTCGCTGAGGCAAACGGTTCAGTGCTTCTCGGAACCCTTCAACTTCCAGCCAGTTCAAGCCTTGGTCCTGCAAAGCACGATCAATGCGTCCGGGTGGAATGGAGACGGTGGTTCCGTACCACCCCTTCGCCTCGCATTGCTTGTTAAACCACGTTTCGAGTTGGCTGCGTTTGGTCGCCGAGAGGTCCTTTGAATCCCTCACACCTTTCCTCGTAAGGACCTGTTCATCGTTTTCCGGCACCGCACAGATGCCGATGACCAGCGGCCCCAACACCGGGCCGCGTCCAGCTTCGTCAAGACCCACCAACATGCGCTCATCTCAAAATTCCAGGTCGTCGACCGGAGGCGACGGCGCCTCCTTTGGCGACGGTGGTTCGTGGCCGCGCTCGGACACAACAACGGAGGGCTGAGATACTGGACCTTTGTCCAGCACGCTGTTGGCTGCGGAAACCAACGCTGGCTCCACAGCGGGTTGTGCTGGGGGCGCCGAGCCGTGTTGGTGGCGAAACATCGCCTGGTACGTCTCGTTTGACACGCTGACCGTCGGTGTTTCGACCGGCGCAGGCTGCACCGTTTGGTCGTCCTGATATCGACTCATCCAGTCCTCTGCGGTCTCACCAACCTCCTGATACGGCAGCGTTGCGGCACGCTCTTGACGACGCTGCCGGTCAATCACAGCCTTGTAGATGATGAGCGACGCCAGCGCCACGCTCAGGATCACGCCTGCCCATGCTTTCACGTACAGCACCGCTGTGGAGGCCACGCCACTCCAGTCAATGCGTGACTCTTCGTCGGCGCCGGTATGCCATGGTTCACCGAGGTAGTCACCGGTGCTCGTGTGCACGAACAGCGTGTCCGGTGCGAGTTTTGATTGCACGGTGGTGTTGATGTAGACCGTCCCGTTGTTGGCTTCGTTCTGTGGAAGTTGGACCCAGGCCTGAATCGTGAAACTTGATTGCGGTGGGAGGTCGTTGATTTCAAACGAGCGCGGATGTTCCACGCCCGCTTCGTAGATGGCGGTGTCCGGCGGAATGAACCCCATGTCCACTGCGTGGCTGGACCGCAGTTGAACCACGAGTCCGTCGGGGGCGTTGCCTTCGTTGTGCACTTCCACAGCGATGGCAAGTCGGCCTTGAACGCTCACCTGCTCTTCGATGACCTCGAACGTCCAGTTGACGACCGGTGCGATCGTGAACGACGCTTCGACCGCATCGACCACAGCTCCCGCGTCGTCGATCACTTCGAGGGTGGACGCACCAAGGCTGTACGCCGGGACATCCACGGGCGCTCTGAAAACGACGGGCGTGAAGGCTTTGCGTTCACCCGGTTGCAAAAGGAGACCTGCCTCGGGCACGACGACGTCAAAACCACCGGTGGTGGATTGTTCCCGCAGAACCAGCGTGGTGTAGGCATTACCGGTGTTTTGCACGGTGATTTCAACCTCGCATTCGCTGCCGGGAGCAACGGTTGCGCAGCGTTCGGCGTCCATCGTTGCCTCAGCTGCCGAAACCCGCTCGATGACGGCAAAGGTTCGCGCGACGCGCTGGTCGGTGCGCGCCCCCTCGGCGAACACGCGAAGTTCAACGTGCATCTCTCCTTGGAATTCATTGGGCGATTGGAATCCAATCTCGATGAATCGCGATTCATTGGGCTGCAACACGACGTCCTCCAGTCCACCGAACAAGGCGACGACCCAGCCGTCGCTGTTGAATCGGTCCGAGGCAGGCACCCCAACGAGCGGGGTTTCATCGGGGTTCAACCCTTGGAGGGTGATGTTCAGGGTGTTGGGGGTGTTTCCCGTGTTGCGAACCACGGCGTTGACTCGACCGTCTTGGTTGGGCGCAAGGGTGAGCGACGACTCCATGGCGTCGATGCTAACGTTTTTCTTTTCGTTCATCAGGAGATCAAAACTCCATGTCGTAACAGCCTTGTCGAGTCCGGAGATGGCTGAAAGGGTGAATCGGGGTCCCGTCTGAGCCAGCGGAGCGCCGTTGGTTACGGCCGGAACGTCCACCCAGAGATAAACGTAGGAGAGGCCACCGGGCGCAACGGTTGAGTAAGCGTATGCCCCGTCGGTGTCGGCCATGGTCCAACCCCACACCCACGACGAGGAGGTGTACAGGGAGAAGCTGATGTCGTCAGAATAACTGGCGTTGTTGGTGATGTTGACCGCCACCGATGTTCGCACCAACTCATCCACGGTGAACGATGCGAGGTCGTCCACCCCGAACTTGAGGTCCGAGCGCGGTGCAATGGTCACGCGGAGACTGACGGTTTCGTTGATCGCAGGGTCCATGTCGCTGGTGACAGAGAACGTGANCGTGAGGTTCTGATAGGCTGCGTCTGCAGCGGCACGGATGCCGAACGGGAACTGCTTGAGGTGGTTGGGAACGAGGACCTGATTTGAGGGCAAGCCGACCGTTGTCAGCGGTTCAGGAACGCTGAGCGACTGCACGGTGATGTCTTGATTTCTGTCCGCCTGGTTGTGGACGGTGATGTAGGTTTGAGCCGTTTCGTCTCGATGGACGATGAGTTCCTCAGGTGCGGTGCATTCGATGCTCTGCTGGTTCCTTGGCGACGGTTCAGCGGATGTTGCTCCCAGCGGCGACAAAAACGGGAGGAGAATCACCGTGAGGAGAAGCAACCACCGCATGCTGGATGGTCTTCGTTATCCTCTATCAATGGCTCCCTTTGTTGAACGACGCAACGGCGCAGACTTCTTGTGGTTTGGTGGATTGGTCGAGTCATGCCACCGTTTTGGCCCTTCAAGAAGAAGCAGGAGGTTGCTCAGGTCTACGAAGCACCACCGGCCCCCACGGTCTACAGACGAGGCGAGGACCCGCACGTTCGCGCATCGGTGACCAACGACGAGGCCGCCTACAAAGATGCCTTGGCGCTGTTTGGAGGTGGGTCCGAAGAGGTCAACGCCGCCACGGATCAGTCGGTTCTCTACGACGGCGCAACCGGAGAAACGAATGCCTCGCCCAAAGCCTCGCCTGCTGAGGTGGCCGCTTCGCCGGCAACCCACACCTGGGTGCATCACACCGATGGATACCACTACAAACGAATGGAGGACGGCTCCTTCGATTCCACTCCACATACGAAACGTGAGGACGGAACCTACACACCGTATTCCTGATCGAACAACCGCGGAATGGGTCGAATCAGTCCCGGATGGTCTTCGCTCGCCTTGTTGACCGCACGGCCCACAGGGTGGCGGTCAACCGTGCCGCTGCTCAGCCCTGCAGGCAGGGCACCGTGGTCAAGCCAAGGNGAAACGGCATCGGTGTCGAGAATCACCGGCATTCGATCGTGAACATCCCTGCAGTCGTCGTTGGCCGCCTGTGTCAGAAGAACGCACGATTCAAGATGTTCATCCTCCGTTGACCANCGTTCCCAAATCACCGCAAAAAAGCAGGGTTTGCCGTCACTCCGTCGGTGGTACCACGGTGTTTTTCCTTGGGGTGTGGTCATCCACTCAAACCAACCATCAGCGGGAACAAATCCCCTCCGATGACGTGCTGCTGACCGGAACATGGGTTTCTCATCCAGTGTTTCCACTCGGGCGTTGATGGGTTCTCTGTGGGACGCCTTTGCCCATGAGGGACGCAACCCCCAACGCATGAGTCGAAAATGTCGAGGGACGTTTTCCTCACCGTTAACACCGGTTTGGGTCGCAACGGGAATGAGGCTCTGAGGAGCAACGTTCCACGACGGTTCAAAGGGCGTCAGGTCCGAAAGCGGTTCCGTTTGGGTTTCCAACGCCGTTTCATGAACGGGCGTGAACAGGCTGAATCGACCGCACATCAACAACCCTCAAACCGGGTCGACCACCGCATTCATCAGGGCGTTGACGTCGAATTCAGCTCCGTTGAGAGGAACGCGCAAGTCGAAAGCGGAGGAGACGGCGGGGTCGAGTTCACCAAAGCATCCGACCCACGATCCGTTGATGAGGAGCTTCGCACCTCGTCCGGCAAGCCACGGGCCTTCCCCAGCAGGGAGCGGTTCAGCCACCCAATCACTGACCCCCAGGTCGTTGCAGAACGCTTGGACGCGACCCCGAACGGCAGCAAATCCTCCGCTTCGCTCTGCGGTTAGAAACGCCAAACGGTCGGCGTTGCGGTGGTCGCGAACCACCGCTCCAAGTTCGTAAACCGACTGCGGCAGGTCGTGATGTCGATTGCTGGCGAGCAACTTCAACAGCCCGGGCATCAGGTGTTGTCGCAGAACGGTGTGGTCCACGGTGATGGGGTTTGTGATGGTGGTGACTGCGTGGTTCGGTTTCCATCGCATGCGCACAAATTGGTCGTCCATGTTCGAAAGCGTCAACGATTGAATTTGCATCATGCCCATGCCTTCCATGGATGCTCGAAGGCGACGTCGTAGATGGTGGTCGGTTCGTGGTTGCGCAGTCAGTGTCGCTTTTGGGACGTCGGTTCCAAGGTCTTCGTAGCCGTGGCCGATGGCGAGTTCTTCGACCATGTCAACGGGGTGAAGCAAATCAAAACGCCATCGCGGCATGGTGAACAACAATTCCGATGTTCCCGCACGGGCGACGGCCATGCTTGTCGAATGGTCCGGAGCATCGTTTGGTGCAGGCTGACGGCCTTCAAATCGTCCGCCCATCCGCTGAACAGCAACCTGAAGTTCGTCGTCCGTGAAGGCGCGCCCGAGCAGGTTTTGAACGAGTTCCTCTGGAACAACGTGCGTTTTCCCGGTTCCAATCGGTGAGACGATGCGGTCCCCCTCGCAGGTCGTGATTTCAACGGATTCCACTTGACCACCCCACTGAATCAGCTGCAGGCAGACAAGCATGAGGGATGCTTCGCAGGCGCGTTCGTCCCACCCCGTCACGTCGATGAAGAAATCTCGGGTGTCGTGGGTGACCGTGGTGTGGTCGCCGTTGATGATGGGTGGAAAGGACAAGACCGCATCGTCAGCATCCACGATCAGCGGGTAGCTCGTCGTGTCGGCCAACAGTCCGGCGAACTCGATGCCTTTGGGATGCTGCGTGAGGATGTCGGCAATCGTCATGCTTTCCTCGCGAGCGAGCGGCACAAAAGCGTGCTTTTCACCCGCCGTCTTGACATGGAACGGAGGTGCGAGGCGGGCCAGGTCGTGCACACCGATGGAGGCGCGTTGGCGTCGCCGCCCCAGTGCGAAGTGGAGCTTTTCCTGGTGATCCATCAACCCCTTGATGAACGCCTCGCAACCCTCGCTGTCGTCGGGGAGAGACACCCCTCTGACCACAGCGCCAAGGATGACGGGACGGACGTCGCGAAGGCTCGAGTCGACCTTCATGGTGATGCCACTGGGCTGGACGTCCATGTCGGGGCGGGCCGGTGCACCGTGCAGAAAATTCGCCATGGCAAACGCCAAGGTTTCACCGCTCAACAGATCCGGCCGGTCGGGGAAAATCTCGATGTCGAGTTGTTCTTCGGTGCATGCATCAATGTCCGTTCCAAGGAGGGGCAGTTCGTCGTTGACCTGCTCGATGTCGTGAACGAAGCCCTGGGCTTCCATCAGTGTGCGGAGCAAGGACTGTTGCACGGAGATGGTTGGCACGTTCTTCACCTCGCAAACCAGTGGGGGAGCGGTCGTTCGTACCCCGCCAGACGAAGTCCACTGACGGCAGCGGTTTCGTGGTTCAGCGCCCTCAGGTGTTTGCGCTCAAGCATGTCAATGCTGGTCAATCCGATGCGTCGAAGTTCACTTGCAAGGTCTTCTTGAGTCCCTTGGAGCCAGTAGGCGATGTCCTCCGTATCGGCCATGGGCGCCGCGCAACTCACGATGTCAACACCCGAAGCCATCAACACGGCCAGGTCGTGTCCGCTCGCAGCAAAACCGAGAAGGAAGCCGGTTTGGACGGTTTCTCCGGTCAGATGTTCTTTCTTGGAGCGACCCGTCAGTGGGAGGGCAGCGGCCTCCGAAATACCCGAGCCGTCTTCGATGCGAGCGATGGCAAGGTCGAGGCGGTGGTGAGCCGCCCGTGCGTGAAGGGCCTGGACGCGACCGATTGCATCGACCAGCACCGCCGGTGCGTTTTCAGTGGCCATCGATCGCAGTGCGACGAGTAACCCGTCGAGTTGCTCGGCGTCCATCGGCGGTAAGCGCTCCAAGTCGATGGCAAAACCTCCGGCGCCTGAAAGGGCTTCGGGAACAGCCGTCAAATTGTTGCGGTCCACGAGCAGCACATCGACGGCACGTGGGTGTTCAGCCACCAACGCTGGGTGTCGATTCAGGACGCTGTGAATTGTCTCGTCGGCCTTTTTGCTCGGCGTCATGGTCTCACCCGTCGCCAGACACGGCAGAAGCGGAAGCGGGAGGGCAAGGGATTGCACCTCTTCGGACAGACCGATCAAGGCCACCGTGTCAACGGTTTGGTAGGGGCGAAGTTGCTGTCCGTCGCCGGTCAGCCCGATGCTGGAAAGGTCGTCGCTCGACACCGAAAAACCGGTGCTCTCGATGTGGAGCCCCTCTTGAGGTGTGAGACAGACGGCATCCGAGGGCACGTGCATGCTCTCATCTTCGAGGATGCTGTTGATGTCGCCGAGTTCTTTCTTGGTCAACGGTCGGAGGAGCACACCGGGCGGCGGAGAAGGGCAGCGGCCGTTGACCACGATTCGCCCGCCTTTCATGCCCGCTCCGGGGTCGGGACCAACGTCGCCGTGGACGACGATCAAACCGTCTTCCATGCCGCCACCAATGCGGGCACCGGCTGCGCCTCGAACAAACAGGTGGCCGCCCGTCATTTCGGCTCCAGCGTCGTCGCCGCATCCGTCCATGACGGTGATGGTTCCTGAGGCCATTCGGTAGCCGACAAAGTGGCCTGCCATTCGTTCGCAGACGACGGTGGTNCCCTGATTCGCAGCTCCAAGGTAGCTGCCTGCGTCCCCTTGAAGCGTGAACGAGCCACCTCTGCCAAACGAAGCAACCCACGAACCGAGGACGCCCAGCGCACGCAATCGAGCACCATCAGGGAGGGCGGGGCACAGCCCCAACTCTCCGTTTTTGGGGACGGGGTCGCCTGCGTTGGTCCAACCAATTCGCAAAATGGCGTTCTGCTCGGCGGCTGCAATCAAGCGTGGGCCCAGTTTTTCGTTGATGCTCATCGACCGCTGGACGACCTCGGAGACATCCGCCATACCGCTTGGTCGCATCCCCCCCACAAATAGACTGCTGTTGGTACGGTCCGGCGCTGTTGGTTTGCCCGGTTCGCTGGAATCGTCAGCCCTGAAGAAGCCTTTATTGACGGCCTTGGTGAGCACCAAACGGAGAAGCGCATGACCATCAAAGTCGCCATCAACGGATACGGAACAATCGGAAAGCGCGTGGCGGACGCGGTGGACGCACAGGACGACATGGAAATCATCGGCGTGACCAAAACCCGCCCGTCGTTCGGCTGCGATTTGGCCGTCAGAAAGGGCTACCCTCTCTATTGCACCTACAACGATGATGCGAAAATTGCCGCCTTCCAACCCGCAGGCTACACCTGCCACGGTGGGCTTGACGATCTTCTTGCCGTGGCCGATGTGGTCGTGGATTGTTCGCCCGGAAAGGTGGGTGCTGCAAACAAAGAAGCCTACCTCAAGGCCGGTGTGAAGTACATTTTCCAGGGCGGTGAGAAGCACGATATGGCGGGCATGTCCTACACCTCATCGGCGAACCATGCGCAAAACCTCAACGCTCTCGGGACGCGCGTCGTGTCCTGCAACACGACCGGGCTGTCCCGAACCTTGGTGCCGCTTTTCGAGCATTGTGGTTCGTTGACCGTTGAGTGCACCATGATTCGTCGTGCAGCGGATCCCGGAGATTCGAAAAAGGGGCCCATCAACGCCATCAAACCCGTTCTGAAAGTCCCGTCTCATCACGGGCCCGACGTGATGACGGTCAAGCCGGAGATTGACATCAACTCCATGGCCGTCGCGGTACCGACGACGTTGATGCACTGTCATTCCATCGTTGCATTCCTGCCTGAGGGCCACGGCCTCACCACCCAGAGCGTGCTTGATTTGTGGGCAAAACACCCCCGAATCATCATCATGAACGGTGCTGAGACGAACATCACCACCACTGCGGAAGTGATGGAGTATGCTCGAGACATCGGTCGCAAGTGGGGCGACCTGCACGAGATCTTCGTTTGGGAAGACGGTGTGAAACTTGACGGCAACACCCTGTATTATTTTCAAGCCATCCACCAAGAATCGGACGTTATCCCCGAAAACGTCGACGCCATACGGGCCTTGATGGGCACGGAAACCGACTGGCGAGCCTCCGTCGCAAAAACGGACGCTGCCATCTCTGCGTACAACGGTTTGTGAGTTGCACCATCCTGCCGTGGCAACACAGCAAAGAGGTTGATTCAAAAGCCCGGGTTGAATCCGAACATCATGCGATTGCGAGCCTCGCTCATGCTCGTGTTGTTTCTGCTGGTCTCCGCACCGCTCTCGGCGCTCGCTCAGACCAACGATGAGGCTGAGGCCTCCATCGACCGAACCTACGAGCCTGTCACCGTTTCCGAGGCGGAGCGTCTGGCGACTGCATCCAGTCACTGGCACATGATGCCAAGCGCCGTCCAAGTTGCCGTCGAGATGGCACCGTCCAGCGGTGTTCTTCGTTTGGCATCCGGGTCGTTCGACCCCCTTCTGAGCGATGGTCCAGAGGTCCCCACGTCGTTCACGCGCCTCCACGATGCATCGTACACAGGCATGGTTCTCATCCAACTCGACCGAGCCGACGGAAACCTGCTCGACGCCCTTGTCAAGCATCACGACCTGACCGTCCTTGACGTGGTCCACGACGAGGGCTGGCTCGTCCGTTTGCCCGACAACGGCCCGTCGGGGATGGATGAACTCCGTGCTGAAGACGGGGTGCGCTGGGTCGGGGAACTTCAACCGGGCTGGCGGGTGTCTCCAGAATTGCTGTACCAGCCCGCCCGTGCACCGGCTCTGGCCGTTGTTCCAACCCCCGATCTCGGTGTTGGAGGCTACGCTGCGTTGGCCACGGACATGGTCCGGTTCGGGGCTGGCGAAGCCTCCTGCGATGCATGGATGTGCCTCGCAGCGGTTGACCCGAGTCAGGCTCGGACGCTGGTCCAACACCTCGCCCACGACGGGCGCATCCTTTGGACAGAACCTGCATCGGAACTTCGGGTTCACAATGCGCTTGCATGGAGCATTGCGGGGGTTCAAGCCGTGGCCAACAACGCCAGCTTTACCCTCAACGGCTCGGGTGAAATGATCGCCATCGCCGACACCGGTTTGGACCAGAATCACCCCGATTTGGTTGGACGTGTCGCGTCAACGAACACGCAATTTGGGCTGGATCCTTCGCCCGCCGATCGCAACAGCGGTCACGGCACCCACATCGCTGTGTCCGTGCTCGGTGACGGGACGGGTGATTCGAACGCTCGCGGCGTCGCACCCGCTGCCAACCTGGTCATGTACGCCCTTGAGCACGATCCAACGGGAACGTTTGGACGCATCGGGTCGATCTACGACATGCTGCGCGATGCAGAACAAATGACCGCTCGTATTTCCGTGAACGCTTGGGGCTTGAACGGAAATTACGGACAGTACACCGCCGATGCGCGTTCGGTCGACACCTTCGTCCACGACCGGAAGGATTTGACACCCGTGTTTTCTGTTGGCGACCGTGGGGCGTTTGGTCCCTCCCAGGTATCATCGCCCGCCACCGGGAAGAACGTCATCGCCATCGGCGCATCCACCACCGGTGCCACCGGCACCCCTGCACTGGGTTCCGTCGTCAATTTCTCATCGCTTGGGCCAAGCGCCGACGGTCGAATTAAGCCCGATCTGGTTGCGCCCGGAGTGGGCATCTGTTCGGGGTTGGCGGAAGAAGCGGAAAACCCAGCGGGTCCCTCGTGCCTCTCAGGAACTCACGCCGACGGCAACGCCTACTACATGACCCTCAGCGGGACCTCTCAAGCAACCGCCGTTGCGTCCGGTGTAGCCGGTTTGACGCGAGAATTCATACGCGAACAAGTCGGCGTCTCTTCACCTTCAAGCGCCTTGGTCAAGGCAGCGATGATCAACGGTGCCCGAGATTTGGGCATGCCCGATGTGCCCAACGCCGCAGAGGGTTGGGGCGAAGTAAACCTTGAACGCACCGTGTTGCCCATGGACGGAACCACCGCTCTTGACACGTTTGTGGACGACAAAAAGGTGCTCTCTCCAGGGTTTGGATTGCTGTACTCGTTCGCTTTGGACCCTTCGCACGGCTTTGACGTCACGCTGGCTTGGACGGACGAGGCGGGCAGCGCACTGGCCGCTCAATCGGAGTCTCGCTTGGTCAACAACCTCGATCTAGTCCTGGTCGGTCCGGATGGAACCGAATGGTTGGGCAANGATTTCTCCAANGGATTCACCACGACGGGAGGGACAGCGGACGACCTCAACAACGTTGAACGGTTGCGCGTAGCACCCGGCGTGCTTCCGGCGGGTACCGCAAACTACGTGCTCAAAGTGTTGCATCGTGGAGGAACCCAGCAGGATTTTGCCTTGATCATGAGCGCCGTGGCCAGTCCGACGCCCCAAGCCGATTTGGCGGTGTTTGACGGCAGCATTTTGCCTTCCTCTGAGAACCCTCTCAAAGACGATCTGATTTCAATTCGCCTCGCGTGGGTCAATCAAGGTACGAGCACCACGCCGTCGTTTGACGTTCTGCTCGAGGACCTCACGACGCAAACCGTTCTTGCCACAGCAACCCGTCCAGCCCTCGCACCTGGNGCCATCGATTCCACCACCATTTTTCACCAGTTTGCCACGACCGGCGTGCATCAACTCCGGTTGTCCGTTGACACCGGAAACGCCGTTCCCGAGATGAACGACGGGACGATCGGCACGAACAACAACGTTTGGACGCAAGACGTTGAGGTTATGGCCCTCGGTGTGCGCGTGGTGGTCAACAACGAGGACGGAACCGTACCCGCCACGAGCGAGCAGCGAACGGCCAACGCGATGATGACGCTCGACGTACGGAACGATTCCGGTATTGACGTACCGCTGTCCGTGCTTCATGAAGGAACGGGCAATCAATCCGTGGTCCTCTCAGCGACCATGGTGCAAATCCCGGTTCCCGGCCGCGACAATTTCTTCCTGCCCAGCCCGGACCTCTGGACGCGGACGTTCAACGAGACAACGACCTTTACCCTCACCGCACAAGGCTCCGACGACGCCAACAAATCCATCAATTTGCGATTGGAAGACATCGACGCCGACCTGACCACGGACCCGGCCAACCCTCGATACGTACGTGCAGGGACCTACGTGCTTGAACTCACGGCTCGATACGAGTACCAACCGACCGTGTCCCACACCCAACGCATCACCATTGAGGTCGAACAACTCGATCAGGTTCAAGTCGTAGCGGCAGGGACTTCAGGACTGCAAGCCGTTCCCGGACAGTCAAGCGTGTTTTCCATCTCGGTACGAAACACCGGAAACGCCCCAGCGCAGTACAGCATCGACTGCCTCTCGGAGCAACGCTGGCAGGTGATGCTGGGCACCTCGAACTCCTCGCAACTGGACTTTGAGCCGCTCAACATCTTGGAGTATCTCCCGATGTCGGTCCGAGTCTATGTCCCGCTCGTGGCGAACGGACTGCCGGCGGCTGGCGATACGGACACGGTCACATGCTACGTGACATCGTTTACCGATGCCACGATGAATTTCACCGAAACCGTGACCATCACGGTTCTTGCCCAGGAATCGTTTGATGTCCATCTCAAGGACGACGACGGTCCGGTTGGTCCCAACCACCTCGCCTCGGATGTGGCGGTTGACAGCGGCGAGCAGGTCCACATGAACATGACCGTTGAAAACACGGGCAACATCGAAATTGACCTGGACGTATCCATTCTTCCGGACAACCCCCAGTGGGCGATTCAAGTTTCACACGGCGACGATCAGGACTCACGACGCATTTCGTTGAAGCTCGGTCCCGGGCAGACCACCGACGTGCAGTTCATCTTTGGTGTTCCACTCACTGCGGAGGAAGGGGACAGCAACGGGTTCACGATTCGGACCGAACGAAGTCAGTCGAACTTCCGACAGAACATCACCACATTGGTGGTCAAAGATGAACTCGGTGTTCGTCTCACGCCGCCCGACAACAACCGAATTGACACCGTCATCGCTGAAGCCTTCTCGTACGGCGAATTTGTCGTCCGAAACACAGGCAACACGAACCTCGGACTGGAATGGACGCACGGGCTTGCCCCCGACGGTTGGTCGGTCGGATTTGTCAACCCCATCGTTTACCTCGAGCCGCGGGAAGAAAAAACCGTTCGATTTGGATTGATTCCTCCCCCACAAGCAGNGATTTCAACCTCAGCGTTTGAAATCCTCATCAAGGTCAACGCCTCAAACACCGGCCGTTTTGTTGAGGCATCAGAAACCATCACCGTTGGGGTGCTTTCGTCGTCCTTCGGCAATCTCACTGCGCTCAACGAAAGTCCCGGTGTTCTGCAGAGCATTTCCAGAGACGAAGGCCGTACGGAGATTTTTGTTGTCCGAAACGACGGCAACACGCCGTTGGACGCCGATCTTTCCGGCGTCGTACTGGATGACGACGATGGGGCTCGAACGGACTGGACGGTGNGGGTTGAACCGAACACCATCGCCGGCCTTGCGGTCGGAGAATCCATCCAAATTGAGGTCACGCTCACACCGGCTGAAGACGTTGAGCGAGGCAGTGCTCGCTTGTCCCTCAATTTGACGTCCGATGGCGTGCTGGTTTCCAGCATTGAACGCGACGTAAGCGTTGAACTCTCCACCGGCTCCTCGGGCCTGTTCAACGTTCTGCCGCCCGCCGTCAGTGGTGCCTTGGTGGCTGTCTTGCTGGTGGGTGGAATTGTGCTTGCCCGGCGCATGAAAGCCTCGGGTGAACTGGACGATGACGGCGCTTCGCTTGTTGCGCCCAACACGCATGCCAACCCCGATGTTCTCGGTGAACGGCGCGATCAAGCGCTTGATTTGGGAACGGCCGTGGACGACCTCACAAGCGGCGAAGTGAGCGATGAAGAAATCGCCAAGGCCATCATGCAGTCGATGGACCTCCCAGCGGTTCCGGCCGCTGTACCCAAGGGGTTGCCACCCACTGGCATGCCTCCATCCTCCGGCATCACCCCTCGACGGTTGCCCGCAGGCATGCCGCCTGCAGGCATGCCTCCAAGTCAAGCCAAACCGTTGCCAACGCTGCCTCTGCCGGTTCCAACCCCCGCACCGAACGCCCAACCGACGCCGGCGCCCGCACCGGCACCGGTACCAGCACAAGGCCCGCCGCTACCGCCNGGTGGCCTCCCCTCGGGATGGACCATGGAGCAGTGGAACCATTACGGACACGAGTGGCTGAAGCGTCAGGGATGATTCATCAAGATTGAAAGGGAGAAGGCGGTGGAGCCACCATGGGCAGCATTGTTTTGTTTGGTCCGCCCGGGGCAGGAAAAGGCACCCAAGCGCAACGCATCATGGACCAAACCGGGCTACCGCAAGTGTCGACCGGGGACATGTTGAGGGCGGCGGTGAAGGCCGGTACGCCCGTTGGACTCGAGGCCAAGGGCTACATGGAACGCGGAGAGCTGGTGCCCGATGAGGTGATTCTGGCGTTGATTCGCGACCGCATCCAAGAGAAGGATGCTGTCAACGGTGTGATGTTTGACGGTTTTCCCCGAACCGTTCCACAGGCCATCGCCCTCAGCGAAATGACCGAGATCTCTCATGTCCTTGCCATTGACGTGCCCGACGAGCGCATCGTTGAGCGCATCTGCGGTCGAGCGACGTGCGGAAATTGCGGTGCTGTTTATCACGACACGTTCAACCCTGTTCCGGCCGCAGGGTGTCCTTGCGGAAACTATCTTGAGAAGCGACGCGCAGACGACAACGAAAACACCGTGCTCAATCGCTTGGATGCATACCACCAACAAACCTCACCCCTTGCGACGTGGTACGAGGCACGAGGCGTCTTCCACCGTGTTGACGGCGATCGAGCCATTGACGAGATCACAACCGATTTGCTGGCCGTGCTGAACTGAGGTGGTCGATTGGGTCGCAAACGCAAGGCCCGAACGGCAAAGAAAGAGCAACGCCGGCAGGCGGCGCTGCGTGCGCAAGAGCACCTTTCCAACGTGCTTTTGAGCGCCGCAGAACACCCTCAAGAGGTGGTGCACAGCGCAGCGGTCCACGTGCTCAAAACCTCCCAGCGACATCGACTTCCCCTTCCCGCTGAGAGCAAGGAACTGGTGTGCCGAAAGTGCTGGGCTCCCCTCGTCTCGTCAAGTGTATTTCGGGTCCGAATCAAACACGGGCAACGCATCAAGACCTGCCTCACGTGCGGGAGTGTTCGCCGATTCGGAGGTGGTCCAAAACATCACCGGAATCGCAACGGGGGGCGATGAAGGATGGACGTCCCAGCTCACATCATGCGCCAAGCAACATCTCGAGAATTTCGTCCGAGCGTCCGCATCGGAAAGGCGGGTTTGAGCGAGACGGTGCTGGAGGAAATACGTCAGCAACTTCGTACCCGCGACCTTGTGAAAATCAAGGTGAACAAGGGTTTGTTCGAGCGGGAGCAACGAAAGGAAGTCTGGGAATTCATTGCTGAGAACACCGGCTCTGCTGTGGTGCTGCAACGAGGAAACATCGGCGTTTTATGGCGCAGATAACTCAAGACGAAGCAAAGGGTCAAAGGTGGTCTTGAACCCCACCAAATCAGGAGGCTTGTCCATCAACGCTCATCTCTTTACCAATCGCAGTCGACAAATTGCCTTCGGATTGCTCATGTTCATCGGGGCAATGATGGTCGCCAACCCCTCCCAAGCAGGCGGTGGCGGCGGTATTGGCCTCGAGATCCACATCAAAGACGGACTGGAAACCCAGGCCGTTTACGTCGGCCTCGCCATTCTCATCGCCGTCTACGTCCTGATTATTTTTGAGACGGTCCACCGGACCCTGGCGGCTGCCGTCGGCGGCGTTGTCGCCATGCTCGCCCTGAACTATTACGACACGGGCGATACGCTCACCTTGGCTGAAGTCACCACGATGATCGATTGGGAAACCATCGGGTTGTTGCTGGGCATGATGGTCATGGTGGGGATTCTTTCCAACACCGGTGTGTTCGAGTACTTCGCCGTCTTGTCGTACAAAAAAAGCGGCGGATCGATTTGGACCCTCGTGGTGATTTTGTGCTCGGTCACCGCTGTGTTGTCGGCTTTCCTCGACAACGTCACCACCATGCTGCTGCTCACACCCGTCACCATTCAACTCGCCAAGGTCCTGGACATTAAGCCCATACCGCTGTTGATTTCGGAGGTTCTGTTTTCCAACATCGGGGGTGCAGCCACGATGATTGGGGATCCGCCCAACATCATGATCGGTTCCGGTCTTTCACCGGCAAAAATCGCATCCGCCGAGGACGGTAAGTACGCTTACATGTCGGACTACGGCGTGACCTTCAACGACTTCATCATCGAAATGGGACCTGGAATTCTGATGTGCATCGTGCCGAGTTTCATGCTCCTCAAATGGTACTACGCCGATGAGTTCTCCGGTTCCCGAATTCGAGATGTGGCCGAACTTGAAGCCAAGTACGGCATCAAGGACCCGAAAATGCTCAAAGTTGCCGGCTTCATTCTGGTCCTGGTCATTCTCAACTTCTTCCTGCATCCAATCACGCACATCGCCGTGTCATGGATTGCACTGGTCGGAGCCGTCATCATGCTTCTCGCAACCGATCGGCACGAGCTCGAAGAACCGCTGCACCACGTCGAGTGGACCACCCTCCTGTTTTTCGCCGGGCTGTTCGTGCTGGTTCACTCCCTGCAGTACATGGGTGTTATTGCCTTCATCGGCGAATACGTCGAGCGAGCCATTGCCTTCTTTGGTAGCGACACCGGGGATGGCCAAACCGTCCGACTGGCAGCAGCCATCCTGATCGTTCTGTGGGTTTCAGCCGTCGCTTCGGCGTTCATTGACAACATCCCGTACACGGCCACGATGATTCCCATCGTTCTTCAGATCGCCGACAACCTCGGAGACTACCTTCTTGGTCCGTTGATTTGGGCGCTGGCCTTTGGCGCCTGCTTGGGTGGAAACGGCACGCTCATCGGTGCATCAGCGAACGTCGTGACCGCTGGGATGTCGGAAGAAGCTGGCTACCCGATATCGTTCAACGAGTTCTTCAAAGCCGGGTTTCCCATCATGATCCTCACGACCTTCATCGTCTCGTTGTACATGCTGCTGGTGTACATTGTCGGTGGTCAGGACAACGGCACCTACGTGAAGATCATCCTTGTCGGAATCACAACCCTCAGCATCATCGGGCAACTCGCACGCGGCCGCAGCAAGGGCAAATCCTTTGCCGAGTCGCTGGTGGATGACGAAATGGACGGTATTGAAGAAATGGTCGTCGAGGTCAAGGACAAGGTCATTGTCATTCTTCGTGGCGAAGAAGAGTAAATGCACTCAGCCCTGCGTTGAATTGAAGTCCTTCCGGCACGAGGACATCACGAGGCAGACCGATGTTCGAATGTCAAATCTGCGGCGTTCTGTCTCTCGGGGGCACCTCGTGCCCAGCGTGCGGAAGTCAACTCCGCAAGGATCTGTCCCTCGAGGACGGTGAGGGTGAGTCGTTGCCCACCGAGGTTCCAGGCCTTGACGATGCAGCCGCAGCGTGGTACGATTTCGAAGGGATTGAACCCCCCCAAGAGGGCGATGTTCAGCCGTCCGCCCCTTCAAACAAGCCCATCGGTAGTTTGCCGTTTGGCTTTCAAGGTGAATCCAACACCTTCGATTCTCAACTGCCCTTTGGCATCGGGAGTTTCGCAGAGGGCATTCCCTTCGAAGCCTCCGATGAACGACCCGAGGATGCAGCGCACGAAACGAGCGTTTCACAGGGCGTACAGAACCCACCTTCACCGGCCTCCGCATCCGAACCCCGTCAGCAGCCAAACGACGTGCGAACACCTGAACAAGACGTCGATGGAGCAACGCCTGTCGATGAACCACGTCAAGGCGTTGAACCTCCGCAGGCACCGGCTCCAGAACCCTCGCTTCCATCGTTTTCGCTGGAGGATTTACCCCCTCTTCCCAAACCACCTGCACCTCTCGAGACAGAACTCACGACGGAGCCGGTTCGGTTGACATCGGCGCGTCTCGTGGTGGAATCACCGGTTCAGGACGAGCCACCCGTTCCCGACTATTGGAAAATCGATGCTTCCATCCCCGACTACGAGGAAATCTACGGCGAAGACACAACGGTGGTCCACATGGAATATTCGTCCCTTGACGATGACGTCGTCGTTTACGATCATTCCAGCGACAGTCCTGCCACCGTGTTTCACTCGCCGCTCGAGGCGACCCCCGCATCACCGGTGGGTCGTTCGATCAACTTGAGGCTTCACTCGGCTCAGGCGTTGACGGTNGACGTCGGTGGCTCCGCAGACATGCAGGAGGCGCTCGACCAGGGTTTTGGCGGTCTTCAGCNGGCGGACTGGTCGGCGGCGGCGCGAGCGACGATCGGCGGCGACTGGGCAAGCTGCTCGTGGCGGCGTGCGGCGGCGCGAGCGCGCGCGCGAG
>FUFK010037431.1_pt1 | contig 54409 bp, 53 predicted proteins | sample 1021851 | NCBI WGS metagenome assembly FUFK01 (sample SAMEA51879418, study PRJEB19060) | metagenome | reverse complement strand
GTCATCAAGCGCATGGCCTATGGCTACCGGGACAGCGACTACTTCTTCCTGAAGATCAAAGCCGCTTTTCCCGGTAATCCGCGATGAACCAAAAAAAAGCCCCGCGGGGTAGCGGGGCAAAAGGGGTCGAATCGCTCATCCCGAGCGGAAATCAGGCGATGTTGTTGATCCGTCGTTCGCCACGGAACAGCTGATCCATCTCACCCTCGTAGTAGGCCGCCACACGGGGGTTCATCACTTTCTTCCACAGCGGCGGCACCAGCGCCAGCACGTACATGGCGGCGTAACCGCCCGGCAGCTGCGGGCTCTCTTCGTAGTGACGCAGCACCTGGTAGCGGCGCTTGGCGTAGGCGTGGTGGTCGCTGTGACGCTGCAGCTGGAACAGCGCCAGATTGGTAAGCAGGTAGTTGGAGTTCCAGCTGTGCGCCGGGGTCACCCGCTCGTAGCGGCCCTTGTCGGTGACCCGGCGGTGCAGGCCGTAGTGCTCGATATAGTTGATCACTTCCAGGGTAAAAGCGGCCACGAAGCTCTGCGCCACGAAGAACAGCACGCCCATCCAACCGAACGCGAGACCGAACGCCACCGCGAACAGCGCGGAAATCGAATACCACCAGATCAGCTCGTTGTGGCGGCTGAAGTTCTTCTTACCCTTACGCTCCAGGTACTGCTTCTCCAGCTTCCAGGCGTTCAGGAAGTTGTGCTTGAAGGCACGCGGCAGGAACTCGTACAGGCCCTGGTTGTACTGGGACGAGGACGCGTCTTCCGGGGTGGACACATGCACGTGGTGGCCACGGACGTGCTCCACCTTGAAGCCCGCGTAGGTCACCGAGGACAGCAGCAGGCCGCCCATCCAGTTCTCCAACTTGGGATCCTTGTGCACGAACTCATGGCCCAGGTTGATGGCGATGATGCCGCCCACGGTGCCGATGGAGACAATCCAGCCCAACTGGCCGAGCAGGGAATAATCGTTATTCACGAACACCCAGCCGGCGAAAAACAACACGCCCAGCCAGATAAAGCCCATCAGGAACAGCGCGCTGGTGTAGATGCGCTCCTGGCTCATGGAAGGCACCTGCTGGTGCTCGTCCGGGTTGGAAGGGTCCTTGCCGATGATGTAATCGAGCACCGGAATGATGCCGAACACCACGAAGTACAGGAACCAGGCCCAATAGTCCTGGGTGCCCGACTCGCGGCCGATGAAGGCGCTCAGGGGCAGCAACGGCAGCACCGCCGCCCAGAAGGCCAGATAACCCCACTTTTTAAGCTTCAGCATGGTATCGGAATGCATTTTCGCGAACATGGTTCGTCTCCTCCCTGGCCGTGGTCCTCGCCAGGCTCTGTCTTTAGCCAGCAGGCGGTCGGGCGGACAGATCCGACCGACACAGCCGTTACTTTGTCATTCTTCGATGGCAACATTAACAGCAATTCTTGAATTGTCAAACAACTCAATTCGTGACACAGAAGGAAAGTGCGCGGATAATAGCCGCCAGAACCCGGAGGAGTCCCATGTCGCTGAAAGCAGTGAGTCTCAGTGAACAGATCGCCGAACACCTGAGCGAGCGCATCGTGCGCGGCGACCTCGCGCCCGGCGAAAAGCTGCCGGAAGCGGAACTCGCCAAAGAGCTGGATGTGAGCACTAACTCACTTAGAGAGGCCTTCAGGCTGCTGGAAAAGCGTCATCTGATCCGGCTGCAACCGCGCCGGGGCGCGCGGGTCTGCGAGGTCACGGAAAGCGAGGTCCGCGACCTGTATAACTTCCTGTTTCTGCTGCTCTCCCACCTGGCCGCCCAGGCCGCCCGGGACTGGAAACCCGGCGAGATCGAGGATCTGGCCATGATGCTGCCCGAGCTGGAGCGCCACTACCGCAACGCCGACATGCCCGGCGCCCACCAGGTGGCCTTCCGCTTCGTGGAAATGGCCACCGCCCGCTTCGCCCGCAACCGCTACCTCGCCGACGACATCGAAGACCTGGTGCCCCTGCTCAAGCGCTTCTCGTACATCGCCCTGCAGGAAGACACCACCGAATTCGACATGTCACTGAAGATCTTCCAGCGGCTGCTGGAAAACGTGCTCGCCCGCAACGCCGAGCAGGCCGCCGCCGACATCCGCGAATACGGCGACAACCAGTGCCGGCTGGTGCTGCGCGCTATTGCTAAGCGGGATGCGGCTTAGGGCTGGCGGCTTCCCAGCATGTAGGCCCGAAGCTGCTGCTCCTCGCGCATGACGTAGAGGACCAGAATCCGCGCCCCCTCCTCGCGATATAAAACGCGACACGGCGGCACCACGACTTCCCGGTACACGGAATTGGGCAGCTCAGGAGGGAGGCGTCCGGACTGAGGAAATTCGTTGAGTCGCTCGACATTGTCGAGCACTGCGTTGACCAGATCGCTGGCCGCGGCAGGATTGTCCAGAGCAATGTACTCAGCGACAGCGTCCAATTGCTGAAGCGCGGGTTCCGTCCAGACTACCTCAGCCATTTACTCATTTTCTCCCTGGCCTCACTCTGGCTGTACGTTCTTCCCTCGAGTACAGCCCGCTCTCCCCGTGAGAGCCCCTCAAGCAACTCAAGCCGGCGTTGCATGAACTCGTAATCCTGCACGTCGATGAGATAGGCGGACGGCTGACCGTGTTCCGTGATCAGCACCGGCTCCTTGGAGAGGTGCAAATCCGCAAGGATTTTCGTGGCCTGACGCTTCAGGTTAGTAACCAGCTCAACTTTCATGGTCTCACCTTGGACCGAACCAATAGTGCCACTAAAGTATCACTTTTTGGCCGGGGCAGCCACATTGGACGGTTCGACGCCTTGTACGGGTATTGCCCCATAAAGGAGACCTCACTCGTTATTGGCCATCGGTGATCGTTCTGTATGCAACCATGCTGGCGTACTCACTGCGTGCATCGGCATCGAGTCTGCGGCCCTCTGATTTACACCAACTGGAAAACGACTCGGGGTCGATGTCGACACAAACAACCCGGATACCCTTTGATTCTATTTCTCTCCTAAGCGAATTGGCGGAGGCAAGCCACTCAGGGTAGGTATCATGGAGCTTGTGGCCGTCATCAAATAATTTGACTAACTCGTTAAAGTTCTCTCTTTTGTACCAGGGTATGCCTATGGCCTGTAATTCCATACTTACTCTCCATCAACAGTCGCTCAACACGCGCGGCCACGAAACAGAGGCAGAAGCACAGGACCCAGGGTAACGCCATTACTAATCCAGAAGCCTTTCGGGCGCATCCATGTCCTCGTGCAGAACACGAACAACACGCACCTCCGGCTCAAGCACCTGATAAAAAACAGCGTGATGCTCCACCTGCAATCTGCGATACCCGGGAAGAACGTGGGCATAACCCGTACCGAGTGACGGATAATTGATGAGCTGTTTCATCCCGGCCGCCAGCTGATCCAGGTATGTATCCGCCTGATCCGCACCCCATTCTTCGCCGGCGTACATCCAAATCCCGATGAGGTCCGACTCGGCCTTCGGCGTGACGCTCAGCTCAAGCACTAATCAGACACCTTCACTCGTTTACGGCCAGCTGCCTTGATGGCGGCTACATCAAGCGGCTTGGGTTGCCCACTGGACTCACCCTCAGCTAGGGCCTGCCTCAGCATGGCAAGGCGCTCCTTGGCCTGCTGGTCCCTGCGGATAAGATCGCGGATATACTCACTATCATTGCCGAAGTGACCGCTTTCAATCTGGCCTTTCACCCAGTCGTCTTGCTGTTCCGTCAGCGTGATGGTTTTCCGATGCATGCTCATGGCTGGTGCTCCTGACACAGCTAAGTATGACAATATCATACCGTCTCTTTGTGCCGGATCAATGGCCTGACCCTGGAGTTCAAAATCAACTACATGAAGGCGGCTACCGGCACCATCATGGCGCCGACAGCCGCTAGGGGTTAAGTGCCTTCAAGCAAGACTGTCCCAGTCATTACTCATTCGCCCCACCTCATCTTAGCTGTATGCCCTCAGGCGTCAGACCATTTGGCATCATGTCGAATATGACATATACTCGCCAACGTGAGCCCGAAGGATAAGCCACTGGTCTGGCTACATGGACAAGTAAAGACGCCGCCTTTTTCGGCAGCCGCCAGATTAGAAGCAGGTTATCTTTTGCGCGAGCTGCAACGAGGCGTTTCGCTTGCCATGCCGCATTCCAGGCCCATGCCTTCAATCGGCTCGCACTGCCACGAACTACGCATCACGGACGGCGACAAGATCTGGCGCATTTTTTACCGAATAGACAGGGATGCCATTGTCATAGCCGAGGCTGTTAAGAAGAAGACGGGCAAAACCCCAAAATCGGTAATCGATACATGTAAAGCTAGATTCAGGATGTATGATGATGCATGCAAATAAGCGTAAGAAGGTTGAGGAAAACGGCTGGAAAGTCGGCAACGCCGATGATTTCCTGGGCTTGACGCCTGAGGAGTCCGCCTACATTGAGATGAAGCTGGCTCTCAGCCACTCCCTCAAAGAAAATCGGCGTAAGAAAGATCTGAGCCAAGTCGAGCTCGCCAAGCTGATCAAATCCAGTCAGTCTCGAGTCGCCAAGATGGAAGCAGGGGACCCCGGCGTTTCTATCGATTTACTCATGCGGGCTTTACTGGCGCTTGGCGCTTCTTCAGAAGAAGTCGGCAAAGTTATTTCGTCAGGAAAACCCCAAGCGGCATAGGCTCTAAGTCTGGTTGAAACCGTTACACTTCAACCAGCCAGATTGTGTACGTTGACTGCGAACAACGGCTAGACGTCATGCTCAATCCTACTGCCATCAGTACGGCTCACGTCAAAAAATCACCGATCTTGACTCCGTCAGTACCGTAATAGGCATAGGTGTAGATTGCCCCGTACTGGAGTGACGGCTTCATACCGGCGCTGGCGCACACATTGCCTTGAACATGAGCTTTAAGCGATGTTTTAATCCAGTCCTCATCAATCTCGTCGGACCTGTAGCCAACGAATGTGTTGTGGTAAACCATCCGAGGTCCAGGCCCAACAGTGGCTTTATCGAGGCGAGTTTCTTCATCGACCATTGTAGGAAGCCCCGCATTTACTTTATCCGCAGTCTCCCGGAAGGCTTCGATCAACACAGCTTCTAAATCCGCCTTTGCTGGCTTTGAAGAAGCCAGATTCTCGCCAACTTCTCTACCCACAAGTTTCCCTACGCCCCCGCCAATTGCCATTGCGATAACCACCGCAGCGAGCCCCAACGCAGATAGAAGTTCTTTAAGTATGTTCTTCCCCTAACGCCTTGCTCACCGGAAAATTATGAGCGTAGCGAGTAATTTTTCCGAGTGCAGCAACTTGTTATGCTTTTTTATAGCACCTTATGAAATGCATGATCATGTACATCATATAGATAAATATCACTAAATCTCGGCTCTTTAGCTTTAACAGCCTCTTCGATTTTCTTCTTTTCAGTGACAGCTAGATCTTTAGCGCTAGAAAATGGATTTATAATACCAACTAATAAAATACCGCTACCGTATTGTTTGTATACATTCCCTATCGAATCTTTATCGTATTTGGTAACAATAACGCTTTCCAATATTGAGCTGAATTTTTCGTCAGGGTCGATGCATATTCGTTTCTCTTTGGGAACAGGCCTATGCTGCTTATCATTAGCAACATGCGTTGTAATGCTCTCCGCAAGCTCAGGACTAAAGAAAGCATCTGTTATTTCAATCCAGCTTGGATTACCATTTATTGTGATAATTGCATCAGGTGGTTCTGGCTTTCCGATGACATTGACAACATCGCCAAAAGAAGCGCAACGCCTCTTAAAGCTATCAATAACTGAATCTTCATGCGCATTCTTAATTTCGTTTCTATTCATAGTTCAAACTCAGAACGGTATATCGTCATCAAAAACGCTTTCGGCATTACTTTTATTCCAAAACATAGCTTTTATCTCGTCAACATCATCACGCATAATACTTAAATTATCGATCAGGTATGCTTGAGTTTGAGCATTGTTAACCATGAAATACTTTCCACTTTTTCTATATGCTTTAAATGTATAAATGTATTGAGTGGAATATCTATCAGTGATAGAAAAAATATTTTTCGAACCAGCTTCCGCAAAGTATTTAAATATTGCTTGCGCAACATAGTTGAACCTTTCCATCATGCCCGCTTGAAGTGTGAACATTGTGTATGAATCTGAATCATCAAATGCCACAAAGAACTCTATACAAGCACCTTCTGATTGACCTGAAAAAACAAAATTAACAACTCTCCCATCAAGCTTTTCATCGCCGTCTTTATCTCTGACAAATAAATCGTCTGCTTCAGAGTTGAGATAAATCACCTTGTCATTACGGACGATAGCCAAAATATCAACTTCTGCTTCTTCTAGCCTCATTCCGCCACTGCACTCCAGAGTTTCTTCGACTGTATTGCTTTGCACTAACGTCTCTTCAATAAAGTCATTAGTTTCTGTGAACTGCGGTTGGCTTGGCAGCTCGAAGAAACTATTTACATTGTCCCAATCAATTACATAGCAGTTATTTATTCGCGGAAGAACAAATTCATAAAATGTTGAATCAAACCTCTCTCTAGCTTTGATGATTTGATAGTCACACCTTGCATTTTCAATACATTTAGCGACTTCAAGGAGATCTCTATCTGGCGAAAGCAGTCCATTTTCTTCCATGTTTATTGTTCGTTGAGCTTTACCTAATAAGGCCTGTTCAGCACTAGTAAAGAGAAGCCTACTTTTTTGAGCTCTTCGAGCTTTCAGAATCCCCACTGGAATTGCCAAAATCAAAACTATCGGAATCATGACTATATTAATAATCGTTCCAATTAGTTTCCCAAGAAGTTTCGCCATTATCCTTACCTTATAAATATTTTTGATTTAGCTCTTTAAGTTAGACATTTCAACGAATGTCAGACTGCAGAAGCATAACGCCCGCACTAACCGGCGCCGGCATTGCCGGCGTCCGAGTTGAATGCATTGTTAGAGCGCTGCTCAAGGCGAATTTGACGAAGCAACAAGAACAGCGGCAACGCGAGTGAGACACCGACCGTAAACATTGCCACAAAGGGTGCCCACAAATTACGAACGCCTAGCCTTCTTCCCTCTACCAGTACGAACAAGAGCACAACTACGGCGGACACGATTACATCGAGCCAAGCAAAGGAAGAAATTCGACTTGCAGAAATCTCATTTATTAGCAGAGCCAAGTTGAGGCCGTTATCCATCAACCATGGGACGAATTGAGACAACGGCAGAATTGTCCCGATAACGCAAAGTAACAGGTAAATGGCTTTCATGAATCTCTCCGTGTGCGCTCTAACAGGTATTAGGCCGCGCGCTCGTTCATTGGATAAAGACGCGCGCGTCATATCTTGTTAACTCTGTTTTAATGGTCTGAAATAGAAGCAGAAATTCTCGGGTGTGACAAACCGGCCGAATTGATGGCGCATAAATCGAGTAGGAGGGGGCGTCACCGCCCCCGTCCTCTCACACCACCGGGCATACGGTTCCGTACCACGGCGGTTCCCACTTCCCATCGCTGGGCGAGCTGCGTTCCGTTGATCTTTCGCCTGTCAGAGTCAGTGGCACTGCAACTGTCTTCGGGGTTCCGCCCCGTCCACCGGTGTTGCGAGTCCTCTTGTGAGGCATCTGCACGCTCTGATCAGAGACAAGATCCGACTGTCCACTCATAGTGGGTTCGGCCCTTCAATGGCCGGTCACACCACCTACTACGGCTTCTGCTGACTTCTGCCCTCCCATCCCGACACCTCACGATGCCGGTAGCCCATTGGCAGGATGACAGACCTCCCAGGGTAAGACGCGCGACCTTCACACTTATGCCTGCCGCATCTACGTCCGTCGCTTCCGTGCAAGTACCGGGCTTTGAAGATATGGGCCTTCTCACCCGCGACGGCCGCCTCGTATACGGTTTCTGTTCGTCAGGCCAGTGCTTTGCCTTCGGCTTCCTTCAGATTCCACCTCACGGTGGACACCCTTGCCGTTCAGCTAGTGGTTCCCCTTGCCGGGCCCACAGAGGACTTGCACCTCCAAGTCGTCCCGGGCGGCCACCACGGCGGGCCGGGACAGCGCCAATCTATGGCGCTTCGCGCCATGCCTGGCGCACGCACAAAAAACGCGGCCGAAGCCGCGTTTCTGATGCGAGAGAGGCTGAGGCTTGCGGTGGGCGAGCCCCGGACTTGTTACCGGCCGAGAATATCCCGAGCAATAATCTCTTTCATGATCTCGCTGGTACCGCCGTAGATGCGCTGGATGCGCGCGTCGACGAAGTCGCGGGAGATCGGGTATTCCTGCATGTAGCCGTAGCCGCCGAAGAGCTGCAGGCACTGGTCCGCCACCTTGCCTTGCAGCTCGGTGGTGGTGAGCTTGGCGATGGAGGCGTTGGTGGTGCTGAGTTCGCCGCGGTCGTACTGCTCGATGGATTGTTCGCAGAACGCTTTGTTGACCTGGACCTGGGCGTGCAGGTCGGCGAGCACGAAGCGGGTGTTCTGGAATTTGCTGATCGACTGGCCGAAGGCCTGGCGTTCCTGGGTGTAGGCGATGGTGCGCTCGATCATGCCTTCGCAGGCGGCGACGGCTCCGAGCGCCAGGATCAGGCGTTCGCGGGGCAGTTCGTTCATCAGGTTGGCGAAGCCGCGCCCTTCCCCGCCGAGGATCTGGTCGGCGCCGACTTTGACGTTCTCGAAGAACAGCTCGGAGGTGTCGGCGGCGTGGTGGCCCATCTTTTCCAGGTTCCGGCCGCGGGCGAAGCCGGGCAGGCTGGTGTCGACAGTGAACAGCGTCATGCCTTTGGAGCCGGCGTTGGGGTCGGTTTTGGTGGCGAGCACGATGACGTCGCAGTGCTGGCCGTTGGTGATGAAGGTTTTCTGGCCGCTGATCACGTAGCCGTCGCCGTCTTTTTCAGCGCGGGTTTTCATGCCCTGCAGGTCGGAGCCGGCGCCGGGCTCGGTCATGCCGATGGCGCCGACGGCTTCGCCGCTGACCATCTTCGGCAGCCAGGTCTGTTTCTGCTCTTCCGTGCCCAGGTGGAGGATGTAGGGCGCGACGATGTCCGAGTGCACGGACAGGTTGGAGGCCAGGGCGCCGAAGCCCATGCGCGAGGCTTCTTCCACCATGATCGCGGAAAGGCGGAAGTCCGCGCCGAAACCGCCGTATTGTTCCGGGACGTCAACGCACAGCAGGCCGTTTTCGCCCATGCGGTTCCAGAGGTCGCGGGGGAGTTTTTCGTCCTTTTCCCACTGATCGTAGTGGGGCGCCACTTCCTTCTCGAGGAATTTGCGGACGTTATCGCGGAACAGATCGATTTCGTTCTGATCGAGCATGACTGACCCTTTTGGCTGGACACAAAAGGGTATTTTAACCGCTCCCGGCCCGGGGGTCGCCGTCCGGCCGTGGCCGGCCGGTCACGGCGTTCCCGGGCCGGAACTCAGGATTCCGGCTCGACGGTGACTTCCGAGCGCAGGGAGTTGGCGACGAAGCAGTTGCGGTGGGCGCTGTCGTGGAGCTTGGCCAGCGCGGCGGGATCGATGTCTTCCTCGAACACCACCTTGGGGCGCAGGGTGATGCGGGTGATCGCGAAGCGGCCTTCGGCGTTCTTCTCCACCACGCCGTGGGGCCGGTCCACGTAGCTGAGCACGCGCAGGCGCTGTTTGGCGGCGATCGACAGGAAGGTGAGCATGTGGCAGCTGGCGGTGGCGGCGATCACCGCTTCGTCCGGGTTCACCCGCGAGGCGGTGCCGAAGTATTCCGGCGAGCCGGAAGCCTGCACCACCTCGCCGCCGGCGAAGGTCCATTCATGGGAACGGTCGAAGGTTTCGTAGTCGAAGCTGGCCTGCGGCGGCAAGTGCCAGGCAACGGTGGCGCCATATTCACTCATGGTGGACTCCTTCTGCTTGTTGTCCTTCTACCATGCTACCGAAGCGCGCCGGGGGCAATATTGAGCAGGGTCAATAATGCCGCTCAGCGTTTGAGCGGCACCCCCAGGTACTGAAGTTTCACCGCGCCGGCGGGGATCTGTAGATGGATGCTGGCGCCCAGGAAGCCGAGCAGCTCGGTGAGTTCCACGGAGATCGGAATCACGTTGCCGTTCACCTGGTTGATCACCATGCGCCCGTTGGGCAGGAAGGTCACCGGGCCGGTGAGCTCCATGGTCAGCGGGTAGCTGTGCTGGTTGTGCTGGCCGCCCAGCGGCGCTTCCAGGTAGGGCGCGTCCAGGTAAAGGTCCACGTCGGCGCGGAATTCCGGGCCCTGGTCGGTGGCGACGATCCAGCCGGGGATCAGGCCGCCGTCCTCGGGGTGGCGCATGCGCATCACCTGGGTGCCGGTGGGGCTTTCGATGGGGATGCCGCCTTCGATCAGCACATCCGCTTTCACCGTCACCGAGGAGGCGAGGATCTGCGTGGGGTAGAGCCCCACGCGCACCGCCGGCAGGCGTTCCTGCTGCTCGGTGCGCGGGTCGTCGTATTCGCCGGGGCCGATCACTTCGGAGTTCAACGCGCCCACCACCTGGATGTCGCAGCGCTCCGGGGTGTCGCAGGCGAGGCGCGGGTTCTGGGTCAGGGTGCTGCCGCCGAGCACTTCCAGGCGGGTGGTGTTGACCGCCGGCTCGCCGTCGCCGTAGCCGGGTTCGCCGTCGTCGAAGAAGCCGTTGGCGTTGACGTCCGCGGTGGGCAGGTTGTTGAGCGCCTGGAACACGCTGTCGGTGACCGGCGCGCCGCGGAAATGGATCTCCAGGTCCGGGCCGCCCCAGTCCGGCTCCGGGCCTTCCAGCAGGGCGGTCTGCAGGCGCTTGCCGGCTTGCGAGCAGATCGCTTCGCCGGAGACGCAGTCGTCCGGTTGCTGCCCGGAGGCGCGGTTCACCGATTGCAGGGTATAGCGGTAAGCGGCGCCGTCCTCCCAGGGCTGGTCGGGGATGAAGGTGAGGGTGCGGGCCTCGACCTTCAGACGGCCGGGCACGGCCGCGTCGCACTGGTATTTGCGCTTGTCGCCGTCCGGGCTGGCCACCGGGTTGCCGTCGCCGTCCACGGCCACCCGCTCGACGCGGAAGCTGCCGCTGCCGCAGGTGTCGCCGAGCCGCACCGAGGCGGGGTCGATGTCCTGGGACACGGTCACCCGGATCGGCCGGTCGGCGGGCAAAGCCGGCACCGGCAGGTGATCGTCGTCGGCGCGTCCGCCCCGGCAGCGGCCGTGGTCGCCTTCGGCGATATGCCAGCTGGCCTTGTCCACGGCGCAGGGGAAGCCGGGGTAGGTGGTGATCAGCACCGGCGCCACCGGGTCGCCGATCAGCGCAGGCAGCCGGAAGGTGCGGCTGGCCGGCTGCACCGGGTTGGCGGGCTCGGCCAGGTCGGTGGCGCGGTCGCTNACCGCCAGGGTGTAGCNGTCGCCGGGTNGCAGCGGCNGGTGCGGGCGCACCACCACCGAGGCGCCGTCCAGGGACCAGTCGAACGGCTCGTCGNCGCCCTCGCGGGTGAGCGACAGCGCCTGCTCCAGGCTCTCCGGGTCCAGCGGCTCGCTGAAGTTCATCACCAGGGCGTCGCCGGGCTGCACCGTGGCGGCCAGGCCGTCCTCCGCCATCGGCATGGTGGATTGCAGGAAGGGCGCNCGGGTGTCCGGTATCGGNGCCGGGGCGTTNTTCTGGTCCGGGTAGGATTCGGTGTGCAGNCTGAGCAGGCCGAAGGCGGTNTCCTGGCCGAGCACTTCCGGCTCCACCACGCCCAGGGCGTCGATCACCAGNCGCGGGCCCTCCACCTTGGCGACGCCCACCAGCTCCACCTGCAGCAGGGTCTGGCTGAGCGCGCCGTTGGCNTCCGGGTTTTCCGCCGTCATCGCCACGTCCATGAACAGACGCACCTGGCGGGGCGCNTCCGGGCGCCGGCTGAACGGGTTGGGCAGCAGGTANCCGCTGGCGTCGGACAGGAACGTCACGGCGATGTCGCCGGTTTCGATGCCCGCCGGCACCGCGCCGGCCACCTTCACTTTAACGTTGCTGCCGGTGAGCAGGCTGCCGCGCGGGATGCGCAGCGGCGACACGTCCGGGTAGTGGGGCAGGAACGCCAGTTCGGTGAACACATTGCCGCTCTGCTGGGTGGCGTCGCCGTCGCCCAGNAGCACCGCCTCGATGGGCACNCAGTTCATCGCCTGGCCGGTGAGCNTGGAGCGGCGNCCATCCGGGTCGGCGCAGGGGTCGTCGCCACGGCCGGACGCCGGCGGCGTCTCCTGGACCATCACCGTGCGCGGCCGGGAATCCCGCGCCACCCAGCTGCGCTGCAGCCCGCCGCCGGCCAGGGCGGCGCCCTGGAAGCCGCGGATCGACGGCCCCAGGGTAAGGGTGTAGCGCTCTCCGGGCCGCAGGTCCTGTCGCGGGTCCAGGGTGACCGCGTCGCCTTTGGCGAGCATGATCGCCGGCACCAGCTCGCCGTCCCGGGTCAGCGAGATGGATTCCCCATAGGTCAGGGTGTCCGTGTCCAGCATCTGGTTAAAGCGCAAACGCAGGGTGGAGAAGTCCATGAACGGCAGGTCTTCGCCGTCCGGCAGCACCTCGCGCAGCCGCAGCACGGTATCAAAGCCCCGCTGCCCATTGGCGCCGCCCGAGGCCAGGCGGGTTTCGAAGGTGAGCGCGCCGTCGGGGAAGGCCAGCGGGCCGGCCTCGGTCTCCAGGCCGTCCAGCGTCAGCCGGTAGCGGGTGCCCGGGCGCAGGTCGCCCTGCGCCGGGCGCACCAGCAGGCCCAGCCCGCCGTCCACCGGCTCCGGGGCGGCCAGGGCCACGCTGTTGCCGTCGGCGTCGCTGAGCCGCACGCCGTCGGCGCCGCCGGTAAGCGGATGAGAAAACCGCAGCACCACCGGGCTGGCCGGGGACACCCGGCGCTGGCCGTCATAGGGGTAGCTGTAGAAGACTTCCGCCGGGGCCGCGCCGAGGTGGTTGGTGGGCCCTTCTTCGGCACCGCCGCAGGCGGTCAGCCCGGCCAGGCAGAGCATCATCAGCGGGAAAAGCGGGGCGAATCGAATCGAGCGCATGGGCGTCCTTCTCCATGGGCCGGGCCGCTGGGGCAGCCGGCGCGTTATTGTTTTACTGGGTCTAAATGGTACGAGTGTACTATATTGTACTAACGTGCCACTTATTGGCCAGTAAAATTCACCGCGCCGTGCTCGATTTCACATTCTCCGCCCGGTGATGCCCCTCAATCCGCCTTCAGGCGCTCGCATACGGCCCGCGCCACCCGGGGGCTGTAGAGCAAAGCGCAATGGCCCAGGTAGGGCAGGTGCAGGTTCTCCTCCGCGTCCGCCAGGGTGGCGGTGGAGGCGGGCATCACGAAGTTGTCCAGCTCTGAGTAGAGGCAATAGAAGCGTGCCTCGCCCGGGCACTGGCCGCCTTCCGCCAGTTCCTCGAGGAAGGGGCTGCGGTAGCGCATCTGCGCGGCCGCGCCCCGGGCCGGGAACAGCGAGGAAATGCGGGTGCCGTAATGGGGGCTGCCCAGGGTGATCACCTTATTCACCTTGCCGGCCAGGCCCAGGTTCTTCAGGGCATAGCGGGTCAGCGGCCCGCCCATGGAATGACACACCAGGTCCACTTGCTCGGCGCCGGTGCGGGCCAGCACGTTTTCCACGTGGCGGGCGACCTGGGCGGCGAGCTTGCGGGCGTTGATGTGCGGCGGCGTGTAGCTCACCGCGTAGACGTTGCGGAAGCCCTGGCGCCGCAGCCGCCACTGCATCCACAGAAAGTTGGCGCTGTTGCCGCCGTAGCCGTGCACCAGGATCACCGGGCGGTGATCGCAGGCGCGCGCCCGCTTGGGCGAGGCGTCGTGGAGCAGACGCAATGGATAGGTGCCGCTGAGGAAGGTGAGGCTGGCCGCTTCCATCAGAATCGCCCGGGCCACCGCGCTACCGCGCAACGGGTCGCGCTCGCCCTCCGCCGGGGGCGCCTGGAAGTTACGCCGGTCGTAATGCCAGACCAGATAGAACGCCAGCGTTACGTAGGTGGGGATCAGTATCACCACCACCAGAATCAGCGAAAGAATCCAAATCATCGTCGTGCTCCCTGGTCCCCGGGGTCGTGCCGGTATGGAAAACGCTCTGACACTAACCAGCGGCCATCCTGGACACAACGCACCCTGCCCGATTGTCGGACCAGCCCGGCCATTGACTTCCCGGCGGCGGCGCGCCCCGGATGCAGCGGACCCGCCGCCGTGGCACACTTCCGTTCCTTCACTCTTCACGACGGGCAAGGCATGAAAGACAGGGCGATCGTTAATGAAGTGGGGCTGCGCGACGGCCTGCAGAATCAACCGGTGACGGTGGGCACCGAGGCCAAGGCGGCCATCGCACGGGCACTGGTGGGCGCCGGTGTGCGCTACCTGGAGCCGGTCAGCTTCGTCAGCCCCAAGGCGATTCCGCAGATGGCCGACGCGGCGGCGCTGACGCCGCTGCTGCCCCGGGACGAGGGCCTGCACTACACCGCCCTGGTGCCCAACCTGAAGGGCTACCAGNTGGCCCGCGACGCCGGCTACCCCACCGTGGCGCTGGTGCTCTCCACCACCGACACCTTCAACCAGCGCAACCTGAACATGAGCCTGGAGCAGGCGACGGCCAGTTGCGAGGCGATCATCNANGCCGCCCGCGCCGACGGCGTGGCCACCCGCACCTATATNTCCGGCGCCTTCGCCTGCCCCTANGACGGCCCCGTGCCGGTGACGCTGCCACAGCGCCTCACCGAGCGCATGTTCGAAGCCGGCAGCGACGAGGTAGCCATCGCCGACACCATCGGCGCCGGCAACCCGCGGCAGATGAAAGACATCATGGCGCCGCTGATTCGCGACTTCGGGGCGGAACGGTTCTACGTGCACCTGCACGACACCCGTGGCCTGGCGNCGGCCATGGCCTGGGCCGCCCTGGATCTGGGCGTGCGCCGCTTCGANGCGTCGCTGGGNGGCCTGGGCGGCTGCCCGTTCGCGCCGGGCGCCACCGGCAACGTGGCCACCGAGGATCTGGTCTACCTGCTGGAAAGCTGCGGCCTGGANACCGGCATCGACATCCAGGCGCTGCGTGAGGCGGTGGCGCTGGCCGCCGAGGCCACCGAGCGGCCGCTGGGNGGNCGCATTCTCACCTGGATCGAGAGTCAGGAAGCGCGCGGCAAACAGATCACGCTGTAGNCGGCTGCAGCACCGCCATCTCGGCGCGCAGCGCGTCGGGCACCGGGGTGGGTCTGTGGGTGTCGCGGTCGATCAGCACCATCACGCTTTCCGCCATGGCCACCGGGCGACCGTCCACGGCGGCGCGCCCGCGCAGTACGAAGGAGCTGTTGCCGATGCCGGCCAGCTCGGAGCTCAACGCCACTTCGCCCATGCCGGTGTCCCAGCGCTGGTAGCGGATGTCGATGCGCGCCACCAGCAGCCCCAGGTTCGGCTGNCGCAGCATGGTCACCGACCCGGCCCGGGCCTGCTCCAGGTAGCGCGCCTGGGCCAGCTCGGAGAGCCGGCGGTCCGGGTCCAGGTCCGCGTAGCGGGCGGTCAGGGCCACCTGGCGCGGCCCCGGCTCGAAGGTTTCGGTCTCTTCCGGCAGCTCCGGCCAGGGCAGTAGCGGCTGGCCGTCCACCTGCTCAGCGGCCAGGGCCCGGCGCGCCGCCTCCGGCAGCGCCACCCAGCCGGCTTCCCCCCAGGCGCCCATCAGGCACTCCTGCACGCCCACGCATTCGTCGCTCTGGAACAGGGCCTGCACCAGACGATAGCTGTCGTCCTCCACCGCCACCAGGCGCACGGCGGCGGTGACTTCGTGGGGGTAGTGGGTCTCGCGCAGAAAGTGGGTCACGGTGCGGCGCGGGCGCAGCAGCACGTCGTCGGAATACCAGGCCCGGTCTCCGAGCACCGCCATGTGGAAGCGGGTGCGCGCTTCGGTGTGAAAGCTCTGCACCGCCACGTTGTTAACGTGCCGTTCGGTGTCCAGGTGGCTGTAATGCGGGTTGAATCGGATCGAGAACGGGTAGGCGCCGGTCTCCAACTGCCAGGGCTGTGTTTTCACTCGAGGGCTCCACGACTGCGTTTCACGGATCAAACGCGCATCAAAGGGCAAAGCCCGGCGCCGCGCAACCCCGGTGTCCGAAGCCGCCGGCTTTTCGTCGCAAACGGTGGTTGCGGGTACCGGCCCGGCCCCGAATGATGGTCGCAAACNNNANAACGAGGAGCCCGACAATGAGCGAACCGCAAACCCGNAGCGTGCAGCAACTGATGGANCTGAGCGGCCGTACCGCCCTGGTTACCGGCGGGTCCCGGGGGCTGGGGCTGCAGATGGCCCAGGCCCTGGGCGAAGCCGGGGCGCGGCTGGTGATCAGCTCACGCAAGGCGAACGAGCTCGAGGAGGCNGCCGAACAACTGCGCGCCGCCGGTATCGACGTGACCCCGCTGGCGGTGGACCTGGCCGACGAGGACGCGGTGATGGGNCTGGCGGACCGNGCGCTGGAGGTGCTGGGCCGGGTGGACATTCTGGTCAACAACGCCGGCGCCTCCTGGGGCGCGCCCGCCGAGGATTACCCGCTGGAAGGCTGGGACAAGGTGATGACGCTGAACGTGCGCAACCTGTTCCTGCTGACCCGGGAAATCGGCCGGCGCAGCATGATCCCCAACGGCGGCGGCCGGGTGGTNAANGTGGCGTCCAACGCGGCCCTGGGCGGCAACCGGGACTTCATGCAGGCGGTGGGCTACAACACCAGCAAGGGCGCGGTGGTGACCTTCACCCGCGCGCTGGCGGCGGAATGGGGCGCCTACAACATCACCGTCAACGCCATCGGCCCGGGGGTGTTTCCCAGCAAGATGTCGCGCTATCTCACCGACCGGCACGGCGTCGAGGCGCTGGCCGCGCGGGTGCCGCTCAACCGGGTCGGCGACGAGGAGGATCTGAANGGCACGGTGCTGCTGTTCGCGTCCGACGCCGGCAAGCACATCACCGGNCAGTTCCTGGTGGTGGACGGTGGCGCCAGCGCCATGATCGCCGGCTGAACCGGCGCCCGGGGAGGGCGCCGGCGAGTCCGGTCAGTGCAGCTGGAACAGAATCTTCAGCAGCTGCACGCCGAGCAGCACGATCAGCGGGCTCAGGTCGAGCCCGCCCATGTCCGGCAGCAGGCGGCGCACCGGCGCCATCAGCGGCTCGGTGATCTGGATCACCACCCGCACCACCGGGTTGGAGGGGTCCGGCGCCACCCAGCTCAGGATCACCCGGACCAGCACCGCCCAGAACACGTAATCCAGTATCAGCGANGCCAGTTCCCTGAGCGTGTAGACGAGCAGTTGCGGCCCGATACCCGCCGGCAGGCCGCCGGTCTGGATGGTCAGCAGCATCAGCGCCTTGGCCACGATCAGAATCAGGATCAGCACCAGGGAGGCGATGTCCAGGCCCNGNTAGCCGGGAATGATGCGGCGCAGCGGTGCCAGCAACGGNTTGGTGGCGCGCAACACGAATTGCGAAATGGGGTTGTAGAAGTCCGCGCGCGCCAGNTGCAGCACGAANCGGGTCAGAACGATGAAGATGTATACGCTGAATGCGAAATCAATCAGGAAGACCGCGGCGCCCTGAGGATTCATGACGACTCCAGACTGTTCGTGTGGCGACAGAGTATTGGGGTAAAGGCGGCCGGTTTCAAATTTTTGGNCGGGCGGCGCCCGCCCGACCNNNGGGCATCAGCCGGAAAGCTGCTCGGAGCGCTCGCGGGCGGCGGCCACGGCGGCCTGCACCTGCTCGCGCAGGCCCGCCTCTTCGAACACCTGCAGGGCGGCGGCGGTGGTGCCGCCGGGGCTGGTGACCCGCTGGCGCAGCACGTCGGGGCCGTCCTCGCTGGTGATCGCCAGCTGGGAGGCGCCCCAGGCGGTCTGCAGCACCAGCTGCCGGGCGGTGGTGGCGGACAGCCCCTGGGCCCGGGCGGCGTCGATCAGCGCCTCCATGAGCAGGAAGAAGTAGGCCGGGCCGGACCCGGACACCGCGGTGACCGCGTCCAGCTCGCCTTCGGTCTCGAACCAGAAGGTCAGGCCCACGGCGCTGAGAATCTGGCCGGCCATCTCTTTCTGCTCGGCGCTCACGTCCGGCGCGGCGTACAGCCCGGTGGCACCGGCCTGCACCAGCGACGGGGTGTTCGGCATGCAGCGCACGATGGGCGCCTCGCCGAGCCAGTTACGCAGGTTGTCCACGGTGACGCCGGCGGCGATCGAGATGATCAGCGGCTGGCGCTCTTCGATGATCTCGCGCAGGGCGGCGCAGGCGTCGCCCATCACCTGGGGCTTCACCGCCAGCACCAGCACGTCCACGCGGCGCGCCACGTCCAGGTTGTCGCGGCTGACATGAACGCGGTGCAACTGGGCCACTTCGTCGAGGCGGTCCTGGGAGGGGTCGCTCATCCAGATGCGGGCCGGGCGGATCCCCTTGGCGATCATGCCGCCCGCCAGACTGTTCGCCATGTTACCGGCGCCGATGAAGCCGATCAGTTGTTGTGCCATAAGCTGCGTCGTCCTTTCAGCGAGTGTCCTTGGGCGGACGCGGGCCGAACAGGGCGGTGCCCAGCCGCACCAGGGTGGCGCCTTCTTCGATGGCCACCGTGTAGTCCGCGCTCATACCCATGGAGAGGGTGTCGAGGGCCGGCATTGTATTGCGCAATTGTGACAGTGTCATGGCGAGGGCGTGGAAAGCGGCGCGGTTGTGGTCGTCGCTGTCGGCGCGGGGAATCGCCATCAGACCGCGCAGGCGCAGGCGCGGCCAGTCGGCGAACCCGGCGGCCAGCGCCGCGACCTGATCCAGGGCGACCCCGCTTTTGCTGGCTTCGTCGTCCACATTGACCTGGATGCAGACGTTGAGCGGCGGCAGGTGGTCCGGGCGCTGCTCGTTGAGCCGGCGGGCCACCTTGGCCCGGTCCACGGTGTGCACCCAGTCGAAATGGGCGGCGATGTCGCGGGTCTTGTTGGACTGGATCGGGCCGATGAAATGCCACGCCAGCCCCCGGTCCGCCAGGGCGGGCATCTTGTCGAGGGCTTCCTGGAGGTAGTTTTCACCGAAATGGCGCTGGCCCTGGTCGGCGAGCGCGGCGATCTCATCGGCGCCGCGGGTCTTGCTGACCGCCAGCAGGGTAACGCTTTGCGGGGCCCGGCCGGCGCCGGCGCAGGCGGCGTCGATCCGTGCGCGAATCGAGGTTAGCGGGGTATCGGTTTCGGGCATGATTGAATGGCTCACGGCGAGCGGTTAGTTTAAGGACCTATACCGTCCTGCGAAATTCTACTGAGAAGAATACAGAAACCCATGGATATCACCGAACTGCTTGCCTTCAGCGCCAAAAACGGCGCCTCGGATTTGCACCTTTCCGCCGGCCTGCCCCCGATGATCCGGGTGGACGGCGACGTGCGCCGTATCAATCTGCCGGCCATGGAGCACAAGGAAGTGCACGCGCTCGTTTATGACATCATGAACGACAAGCAGCGCAAGGATTACGAGGAATTCCTGGAGACCGACTTCTCCTTCGACGTGCCCGGCGTGGCCCGTTTCCGGGTCAACGCCTTCAACCAGAACCGCGGCGCCGGCGCCGTGTTCCGGACCATTCCCTCCAAGGTGCTGACCATGGAGGACCTGGGCATGGGCAAGGTGTTCCAGAAGATATCCGATTTCCCGCGCGGCATCGTGCTGGTGACCGGGCCCACCGGCTCGGGTAAATCCACCACCCTGGCGGCGATGATGGACTACATCAACGAGAGCCGCTACGAGCACATCCTCACCATCGAGGACCCGATCGAATTCGTGCACGAATCCAAGAAGTGCCTGGTCAACCAGCGGGAAGTGCACCGCGACACCCTGGGCTTCGCCGAGGCGCTGCGCTCCGCCCTGCGGGAAGACCCGGACATTATTCTGGTGGGCGAATTGCGCGACCTGGAGACCATCCGGCTGGCGCTCACCGCCGCCGAGACCGGCCACCTGGTGTTCGGCACCCTGCACACCACCTCGGCGGCCAAGACCATCGACCGGGTGGTGGACGTGTTCCCGGCGGAGGAGAAATCCATGGTCCGCTCAATGTTGTCGGAATCCCTGCAGGCGGTGATCTCGCAGACCCTGATGAAGAAAAACGGCGGCGGGCGGATCGCCGCCCACGAGATCATGATCGGCACCGCCGCGATCCGGAACCTGATCCGCGAGGACAAGGTGGCGCAGATGTACTCCGCCATCCAGACCGGCGGCGCCCTGGGCATGCAGACCCTGGACCAGTGCCTGCAGGGCCTGGTGAAGAAAGGCCTGGTGGCCCGTCAGGCGGCCCAGGAAAAAGCCAAGAACCCGGACGCCATCTGATTGGGGCAACGCATGGAATTTGAAGATCTTCTTAAATTAATGGTGCAGAAAGGCGGCTCGGACCTGTTCATCACCGCCGGCGTGCCACCGAGCATGAAAATTCACGGCAAGGTGCTGCCGGTGACGCGCAACGCCCTGACCCCGGACATGACCCGGGACATCGTGCTCAGCACCATGAACGAAAAGCAGCGCAAGGANTTCCTCGAACACCACGANTGCAACTTCGCGATTTCCGCNCGCGGCATCGGCCGGTTCCGGGCCAGCGCNTTTTACCAGCGCAACCTGGTGGGCATGGTGNTGCGCCGNATNGAGACCAAGATTCCCAACGTGGACGAGCTGCGCCTGCCGCCGGTGATCAAGGACCTGGCGATGACCAAGCGCGGCCTGGTGATTTTCGTCGGCGCCACCGGCACCGGTAAATCNACCTCGCTGGCGTCGATGATCGGCCANCGCAACAAGAACTCCAAAGGGCACATCATNTCCATCGAGGACCCGATCGAATTCATCCACCAGCACCAGGGCTGCATCGTCACGCAACGGGAAGTGGGCATCGACACNGAATCCTTCGAGGTGGCGNTGAAGAACACCCTGCGCCAGGCGCCGGACGTGATTCTGATCGGCGAGGTGCGCAGCCGCGANGTAATGGACCACGCCATCGCGTTCGCCGAGACCGGCCANCTNTGNCTGGCCACCCTGCACGCCAACAACGCCAACCAGGCGCTGGACCGNATCATTCACTTCTTCCCGGCGGATCGCCATAACCAGCTTTACATGGACCTGTCGCTGAACCTGCGCGGCATCGTCGCCCAGCAGCTGATCCCCACCCCNGANGGCAAGGGCCGGCGCGCCGCCATCGAAGTGCTGCTCAACACGCCGCTGGTGTCCGACCATATCCGCAAGGGCGAGATNCATCTGCTCAAGGCGNTGATGNGCAANTCCCGGGAACAGGGCATGCANACCTTCGACCAGGCNCTCTACGANCTNTACGACGCCGGNGAGATCACCTACGAGGACGCCATCGCCCACGCCGACTCGCCCAANGACCTGCGCCTGATGATCAAGCTCGGCAACGAAACCGACGCCNCCAGNCTGGATCACGCCACCCGCGGCCTGACCATCGAAGGCGACNACGACTAGGGCCGGTTCACACTATTTACGTTTATCCTTCTTTTACGGTCGNCCGGGCNNGAGTNCACCTATCCTTCACGGACGGGCTCCCACTCTTGCCCGNACANTCNNANCGGGAGGCAACGTNATGNACANNTTCGCATCCGCNCACTGGGAAGGCGACNTCAAGAAGGGCAAAGGCACCATNTCCACGNAAAGCGGTGCCCTCAAGGANCANCCCTACGGNTTCAACACNCGNTTCGAGGANGANCCNGGCACCAANCCGGAAGANCTGATCGGCGNNGCCCACGCCGGNTGTTTNTCGATGGCGTTTTCNCTGNAGCTNGGNNANNNCGGNTACACCGCCGACAGCATCGACACCAAGGCGAAAGTNACCCTGGATAANGACNNCNANGGCTTCAGCATCACCAAGNTNCATCTGGATATGANNGCGAANATTCCCGGCATCGNCGACGCCGANTTTCAGNANATCGCCAANNNNGCNAANGANGGNTGNCCGGTNTCCAANGNNCTCAACGCNGAGATCACNCTGGACGCCAAACTCGGNTGAAGGNCGTGCGAGCGAGCCTGCTCGCGAAAGGGCGAGCAACGCTCGCCCGGCAGCTGTTCAAGCCGGCTCNGCCAGCGTGCCNGCCCGGTANTCCCGNAGCGCCTGCTCGATCTCTTCCTGNGTATTCATCACGAANGGACCGTACTGGGCCACCGGCTCGCCGATCGGNTTNCCCGCCAGCANNAACANCCGGGCACCGTCCTCNCCGGCGNCNAGNGTCACACGNTCGCCGTCNCTCAGNGTGNCGNTGTGCTCCAGNCGCAGCGTNTCNCCNTTCACCGTCAGGCTCCCCTCGAACAGNTACAGCAGCGCGTTGTAGCCGCTTTTCACCGGCACGGTCAGGCTTTCGCCGCCGCGCAACNNCACGTCCAGGTANAGCGGATCGGTGCTGCCNCCGACCACCGGCGCGGTGATCGTNTCACCGTTNAGNGTCACCTCGCCGGCCACCGCCTTGACCTGCCCGCCNCCGGGCAGATCCAGACGCGGCATCTCGGTGTCGGNNANGTCCCGNTANCCNGCCGGCTTCATCTTNTCCGCCGCCGGCAGGTTGATCCACAGCTGGAAGCCGCGCAGCANACCGTCCTGCTGCTGGGGCATTTCCTCNTGGATGATGCCGCGCCCGGCGGTCATCCACTGCACGCCGCCCTGCTTNAGATCGCCTTCGTTACCCAGGTGNTCNCGGTGCTTCATGTGNCCNTCCACCAGNTAGGTNACGGTCTCGAAGCCNCGGTGCGGNTGGGCCGGGAANCCGGCCACNTAGTCGTCCGGNTTNTCGGAGGAGAACGCGTCCANCATCAGGAACGGATCCAGCCGCACCGCCGGGTTNTGGCCCAGCGCGCGCTTCAGNCGCACGCCGGCGCCNTCGGATGTATCCAGGGCACGGAACGTGTTGAGTATGCGACGCTCTTTCATGGTTGCCTCCTGTTGGCTGTNCTCCGNGGCGCCCTCAGACGCCCCGGATCTCCCGTTCNCCCAGCCGGTCGCGGTCGTGGGCGGCGGAAAGATCCTGCTCCGGGCCGATCGAGATGATCCCGTGGGGGTTCACCGTCGGGTGGCTGCGGAAATAATGNTTGCGNATATGNTCCATNTNCACNNTGNCGGCNACNCCGGGCAGCTGGTANANCTCGCGCAGCAGNCCGCTCAGNTTNGGGTAGTCGGCGANCCGNNGNCGGTCGCACTTGAAGTGCGTNACNTANACCGGATCGAACCGCACCANCGTGGTCCANAGGCGCANATCCGCCTCGGTGAGCGTGTTNCCCACCAGNTANCGGCTTTTNCCNAGCCGCTCTTCCANNTCNTCGAGNGTGCCGAANAGCGCNNNCACCGCNTCNTCGTAGGCCTGCTGNNCNGTGGCGAAGCCGGCCTTGTAAACNCCGTTNTTNACCTTNTCNTAGACCGGGCTGTTGANCGCCTCGATCTGNTCNCGCANATCGCTCGGGGTAGTAATCCCCNGGCTGCCGCNCCNANCNCGTCNAAGGCNCTGTTNAACATGCGGATNATGTCNGCGGACTCNTTGCTGACNATGGTNTCGCGCTGCTTGTCCCACAGCACCGGCACGGTGACGCGCCCGGTGTACTTACCGTCGGCCTTCAAATACAGCTGATACAGCTTATCCAGGCCGTACAGCGGGTCGCCGGTGGCGCCCGGGAAGTCCTCGCGCAGTTCCCAGCCGTGCTCCAGCATCAGNGGATGCACCACGGACACGTCAATGTGCTTCTCGAGACCTTTCCAGGCGCGCATCACCAGCGCCCGGTGGGCCCAGGGGCAGGCGTAGGACACGTACAGATGGTATCGCCCGCTCTCCGCCGGGAAGCCGCCCTCACCGGTGGGGCCGGCCTCGCCGTCGGCGGTGACCCAGTTACGGAACTGACTCTCCGAGCGCTTGAAATGGCCACCGGTGCTCTTGGTGTCGTACCACTTGTCTTGCCACTGTCCTTCTACCAGCAGTCCCATGGGACCTCCTTGGAATCATTGCTTGAAGCTGACCNCTATTATTGATTCTGAAAAGGCGATATAAAACAGCACNNATTTGTGAAATATGGTCAATTGATTCGATATGTCGACGAAAATCNCCCTGGACCAATGGCAGGCNCTGATCGCCGTGGTGGACGANGGCGGCTACGCCGCCGCCGCCGAGGCGCTGGANAAAAGCCAGTCCGCGATCAGCTACGCGGTGCAGAAAATCGAGACCGAGCTGGGCGTGCGCGCCTTCGCCCTGGANGGTCGCCGGGCCAAACTNACCGAGACCGGCAGCCTGNTNTACCGCCAGGCCAAGGTGCTGGTGGANGAGGCGGGCCGCATCGAGAANACCGCGATCCGCTTCGGCCACGGCTGGGAGCCGCTGGTGCGGCTCACCGCCGACGGNCTGTTCCCCCAGGANCAGGTNCTCTGCGCCCTGGTGCGGCTGGCCAGNGAAAGCCCGCTGACCCGGGTGGAGTTCCAGGAAACCGTGCTGTCCGGNTCCGAGGAGGCGCTGCTGCGCCANGAGGCGGACGTGGTGATCACCGGCCGGGTGCCGCCCGGCTTCATGGGNGATCATCTGTCGCGGATCCGCTTCGTGGCGGTGGCGGCGCCGGAGCACGCNTTGCANCATCAGGGGCCGCTGGAGCTGGACCACCTGCGNCCGCACCGCCANCTGGTGATCCGGGANTCCGGCAAGCGCCGGGTGGANTCGGGCTGGCTGGGCGCCGAGCANCGCTGGACCTTTTCCCACGGCAGCGCGCGCCGCCAGGCGNTGCTGCGCGGCCTGGGTTTCGCCTGGGTGCCGGAGACCGAAATCGCCGCCGACCTGGCCGAAGGCCGCCTGCTGCCGTTGCCGCTCAAAGAGGGCGTGGAGCGCTTCCACGACCTCTACCTGGTCTACGCCGACGGCCAGTACGCCGGCCGNGCCGCNCGCTTTCTCGGTGAATGCCTGAGGGCGGAAGCCGAACCCGTTTAACTCACAGGACCCGTAGGAAAGAGAACACNATGACACCGAACACCNCCGCGATTCGCATTGAGAACCGCTATAACGGCCCGCCGGGCTCCGCCAANGGCGGCTATATTTGCGGCCGCATGGCCGANCACNCCGGNGCNCNGTGCGTGGAAACCCGCCTGATGGCNCCGCCGCCNCTGGACACCGACCTGCCGCTGCGGCTGGACAACGCGCANTGGTTCGCCCTGCACGACGACCAGCCGGTGGCCCGNGCCCGCCAGGCCAGCCTGCCGGAAATGACGGTGCCGGCNCCGGCCACCNTGGACGAAGCGCGGGAGGCGGANACCCGCTTCAGCGGTTTCGTCGACCATCCTTTCCCNGGCTGCTACGTGTGCGGCCCGGACCGGGACGACGGCCTGCGGCTGTTCCCCGGCTGGCTGGACGACCGCCGCGCGGTGGCCTGCCCNTGGACACCGGCGGCCNNCCACGGCGACGACCGGGGCCGGGTGACGCTGCCGCAGGTGTACGCGGCGCTGGACTGCCCGGGCTCNTTCACCCTNGANAANGACCCGGACACCTGGGTGGTGCTGGGCAGTTTCACGGTGCAGGTGGACGCGCTGCCGAACGTGGGCGAGACCTATGTGGTGAGTGGCTGGCCGCTGGGCCGCGACGGGCGCAAACACTTCGCCGGCACCGCGGTGCACGACGNCGCCGGTCGCTGNCTGGCCCGCGCCCATGCGGTCTGGGTGCAGATTCCGGCCGGTTCCCGTTGACGTCACCCTCGCGGAAGCGCTCTATACTGTTTGAGAATGATTCCCAGGGAGTTGTCCAATGCGAGCCTTACACAGCCTGCCCTTGATCGCCGCGCTCGCCCTGTTGCTGGGCGGGTGCGTGTCGCCGGTGGTGATCGACCATCGCGCCGGCACCGATTTCAGTCAGTACCGCAGTTACGCCATTGAGGCGCCGGACGCCGACCAGGAGGCGCTCAGCCTGAACGGCCAGCGGGTGCAGGAAGCCGTACACCGCGAACTGGCGGACGGACCGCTGACCCGTGCCGACCTGGATCAGGCGGACCTGGCGGTGCGCTACGCCTTCGTGCCGGTGGAGAAATTCCAGGGCAGCACCCTGCAATTCGGATTCGGCTGGTTCAACCGGGGCTACGGCATCGGCGCCACCACCCCGGTGGAAGGCGAGACCTACGAAGAGCACAAGCTGCAAATCGCCCTGGTCGAACGCAGCAGCAGCGAAGTGGTCTGGGAAGCCACCAGCCGCGACACGCTCTACGAATCGATGAGCAGCGAACGCCGCAAGGAACGCATCGACACGATGGTGGCGGAGATGTTCAAGCGCTTCCCGCCGGAGACGCGTCGAACTAACCCGCCACCGCAGGGTCACGCGCAGGCCGCCGCTGTCGGCGGCGTCCAGNGNNATGGCACCGCCGGTGCGCGCCATCACCGAGGCGACGATGGCCAGGCCCAGCCCCTGNCCCTCGCCACCGCCGCGCCAGCCCCGGTCCAGGGCGCGGGCGCGCTGATCCGGGGCCANCCCGGGGCCCTGATCCTCGACGGTCACGGCNANGTCNTCGCCGTNNNGTCCGCTNTCTACCCGCACCCCTATCTCACCGCCGGCCGGGCTGTGCCGGACCGCGTTCTCCAGCACNTTGCGCAGCGCGATCCGCATCANGCCCGGNCCGGCCGGAGCGGCCCGCCGCAACGCCCGGTCNTCGTCCGCGTCCAGGNGAACGGTGAGGCGCTTTTCGAGGCTGGCGGGCCGCAGTTCTTCCANCACCGTGGCGAGCAGATCGCCGAGNGCNTCNGNCGGCTCCCGGCGCCGGCTTTCCGCGCCCTCTTCNCGGGCCAGGGCCANCAGCTGGTCCAGGTTGTTGGCCAGCCGCAGCACCGCCTGCCGGGCCTGCGCCCGGGCATGGGCGGCGCGCTCNCCNTCGGTCATATCGGCGACCTGAAGCTGGGTGCGGATCGCCGCCAGCGGCGTGCGCAGTTCATGGGCCAGGTCGTCGGTGAGGCGCCGTTCGCGCATCAGGGCNTCGCGGGCGTTGCCGAGCCAGTGGTTGAGGGTGTCGACCATGGGCGCCAGTTCCACCCCGCCTTCCGGCACACTCAGNGGCGCTTCGTCGGTGACGCGGCGCCGGGACAGGTCGGCACGCAGCACGGCCAGCGGCGCCAGGGCGCGCCCCACCGCCCACCACACCAACGCCAGGCTGGCCAGCAGGCCCAGNCCCAGGGTCACCAGCAGCACCAGCGCCACCTGGCGCATAAAGGCGGTGCGCCCGGCCATGCGTTCCGCCGAGGTNACGCGNAACTCGCCGTCGCTGACGGTGAACACCCGCCAGGTTTCGCCCTCGACCTGTTGCTCGCCGAAGCCGTCCTCGGGCAGCGCCAGNCCGGCGNTGGGGGCGCCGCCGGAACGGGCCAGCACCTCGCCGCGCAGGCTGCTGATTTCACAGGCGATGCCGCCCAGGGGCAGGGCGCCGGACTCCTGCAGTTTCAGGTCGCCGGCGGCGTNGCTTTCCAGCAGCGACACCACCATGCGCGCGGACGCCGCCAGGCGCTGGTCCAGCACCCGCGCNACCCGGTCACGNACCTCGCCGTGCAGCCACACCGCCAGCACCAGCCACAGCACCGACAGCCCCAGNCCCATGCACAGCAGCAAGCGGCCGCGCAAACTGGCGGGCCCGATCANGGCGGGGTCCCCAGCCGGTAGCCCTCNCCACGCACGGTNTCGATCAGGGCGTCGCCGAGTTTGCGGCGCAGGTTGTGGATGTGCACCGCCAGGGCGTTGCTCTCCACGCCGTCGGTCCAGCCGTAGACCCGGTCGGCGAGCTGAACCGGGGTCAGCACCTGGCCACGGCTTTGCANCAGNGCCTGCAGCAGGGCCCGCTCNCGGCGCGGCAGGGTGACCGCCTCGCCGTGCAGCCAGAGCCGCTGGGCNGCCGGTTCGAACCGCAGGCCGCCGTACTCGATCACCGGCGCGGCGCGGCCGGCGGNGCGGCGCATCAAGGCGTGNAGGCGGGCCACCAGNTCNTCCAGGTCAAAGGGNTTCACCAGGTAGTCATCGGCGCCGGCGTTCAATCCCGTCACCCGGTGCTCGACNCCGTCCCGNGCGGTNAGCACCAGCACCGGCTCGTCCCGCCCCAGNCGGCGCCAGCGCGCCAGCANCGACAGCCCGTCCTGGTCGGGCANACCCAGATCGAGCACCACCAGGTCAAAGGCGGTACTGTCCAGGGCGGCGTCGGCATCGGCGGCGCGGGTCACCCAGGCCACGGAAAAGCCGTGGGCCTGAAGACCGGCCTGCACGCCATCGCCGAGCAGGGCGTCGTCTTCGATCAGTAGTAGATGCATAGGAAACCAGAATGCGGGCGNCGGATTAACCCGGCGTTAATCATGGTCGGGAATGCTGGGCCCGGCAACCAGGACACCCAAGAGGCCCCATGAACGCTTTGCAACTCGGACCCTTCGCGNTACCGCTCGCCCTGCTGCCCTGGCTGGTGGGCCTGATCGCCGCCTGGCTGGTGGCCTGGTACCGCCGCCGCCGTGGCCACGGNGACGCCGANCCGCTGCTNTGGCGCATCGGGCTGCTGGCGCTGATCGGCGCNCGGGTGGCGTTCGTGGCGCGCTACCACGACCGCTTCGCCGGGCCGCTGGAAATGATCGACCTGCGCGACGGCGGCCTCTGGTGGCCCGGCGCCGTGGCCGGCGCCGGCCTGGCGCTGGCCTGGGCGCTGCGCGGCCGTGCACGAAAAGAGGACGCGCCGCTGTCCGAGAGCTGGCGCGCCCTGCTCACCGGCGCGGTGGCGGCGGTGCTCACCGCCAGCGTGACCCTGGCCGTGAGCAGCACCGCCCAGCCGGCACCGGAGGTGACCCTGCACCGGCTGGACGGCACCCCCGTGGCGCTTTCCGCGTTATCCGAGGACCGCCTCACCCTGGTCAATCTGTGGGCCAGCTGGTGCCCGCCCTGCCGGCGCGAGATGCCGGTGCTGGAACAGGGCCAGAGCGACTATCCGGGGGTGCGTTTCGTCTACGCCAATCAGGGCGAGTCCGCCGGGATCATCCGCGGCTATTTACTGGAAGAGGGCCTGCGCCTGGACAACGTGGTGCTGGACCCGCACAGCGATCTGGCCCGGGCCCTGGGCGGCAGCGGCCTGCCCACCACCGTGCTGATCGGTCGCGACGGCACCCTGGTCAACAGCCATGTGGGGCCGCTTTCCCGGGCCAGCCTTCATCATTTTATTAACCCGCACCTTCAGGAGTAACCCATGCACACTCGACCGACCGTCCGACAGACCCTGGCGCTGGTGGCGCCGCTGCTGATGGCGCTGACGGCGGCGCTGTTCAGCCCGCCGGTCAGCGCCCAGATCAGCGAGGAACAGGCCCGGCAGGTACGGTCGCTGCTGGCGGACAGCCACTGGGTGGCGGAAGGGCCGGAGAATCCGGAGCGGGTCGCCTACATGTTCACTGACATGGAGTGCCCGTACTGCGCGCGCCAGTGGCAGGCCATGCGGCCCTTTATCAACGACCCGGACAACGTGACCCAGGTGCGCCACATCATTGTCGGCATTCTCAAGCCTCAGAGCCACGCCAAGGGCGCCGCGGTCCTCGCCGCCGACGATCCGCTGGCGGCCCTGGAGAAAGGGCAGCGGGACTTCGATACCGGCGGTCTGGCACCGTTGCGGGATATCCCCGAGGACATCAGCCGGGCGCTGGGGGAGAACCGCATACTGATGCAGCGGCTGGGCATTCGCGGCACGCCGGCGACGATCTTCACCGATACCCGCGGGCAACTGCAGTTCGCCCCGGGGCTGATGGGCGAGTCGTTGCTGGCGACCCATCTGTTCCAGATGGAAGCGGACGCCGGCGTCAATCGCTGAGCCAGCTGACCTTGCCCTGGCAGACGGTGAGCTTGACCACCCCGGGCAGGGTGGCGTTGCGCCAGGGCGAGTTACGGCCCGCCGACAGCCAGTGGCTGGCCAGGCCGCGGCTCTCATCGGCGGCCAGCACGCACAGGCTGGCCGGGCGGCCGGCTTCCAGCTGCCCCGCCTGAATACCCAGGCAGCGGGCCGGCGCGGCGGTGACCGCGTCCAGCGCCCGGTGCAGCGGCAAGGCGCCCTCCGCCACCAGCTTGAGGATCAGCGGCAGCAGGCTGTCCAGCCCGGAGATGCCCGGTTTGGAGGCCGGGAACGGCGCCGCCTTGCTCGACGACCCCACCGGCTGGTGCTGGGAGCAGATGGCGTCGATGGTGCCGTCCGCCACCGCCGCCAGCAGCGCTTCCCGGTCGGCGGCGCCGCGCAGCGGCGGAATCACGTGGCAGTGGCTGTTGAAGCCTTCGATGGCGGACTCGTCCAGCAGCAGATGGTGAATGCTCACGTCGGCGGTGACCGGCAGGCCCCGGGCCTTGGCTTCGCGCAGCAGCCACAGGGATTCACGGCTGGAGATCTGCTGGAAGTGGGCGCGCACGCCGGTGGCTTCCACCAGCAGCAGGTCGCGGGCCAGGTCCACCGACTCCGCCACGGCGGGGATGCCGGGCAGACCCAGGCGGGTGGCCACCGGCCCGTCATGGGCACAACCGCCGCCGGCCAGGGCCGCGTCCTGGGGGCGGAACATCACCGGCAGATCAAAGGTGGCGGCGTACTCCAGGCCGCGCTTGAGCACCAGGGCGTCGACCACGCGGGCGCCGGCCTGGCCCACGGCGATGCAGCCGGCCCGGGCCAGCGTCGCCATCTCCGCCAGCTGATTGCCTTCCAACCCCTGGGTGAGCGCGGCCACCGGCAGTACCCGGGCGAAGCCGGCCTGGCCGGCCTGCTCGCGGATCAGCCGTACCACCGCGGTGGAGTCCACCGGGCCGCAGTCCGGCTGCGCCGCCATGTGGGTGATGCCGCCACCGGCGGCGGCGCGGGTTTCCGAGGCGATGTCGCCGGCGCGGCCGCTGCCGGGCAGGGACAGGTGCACGCAGGCGTCCACCAGGCCGGGGATCACCCAGTGGCCCTCGGCGTCGANNANCTCGGCGCCGGGGGCNTCCAGGCTGGCGCCGATGCGCACCAGCCGGCCGTCNTCCACCAGCAGGTCGGCCACTTCGTCACGGCCGGAGAGCGGGTCGATCACCCGGCCCTTGCGGATCAGCAGATGGGCTCTAGCGGCCATGGTCGCCTCCGTGGTCCGGGTTGCTTTCCTGGCCGCTGATGGTCATCGACATCACCGCCATNCGCACCGCGATGCCGAACGTCACCTGGTTGAGAATCACCGAGCGCGGGCCGTCGGCCACTTCCGAGGCGATCTCCACGCCCCGGTTGATCGGCCCCGGGTGCATGACGATGGCGTCCGGGCGGGCGTGGCGCAGCTTCTCGTTGTTGAGGCCGTAGAGGCGGAAGAATTCGCCCTCGCTGGGCAGCAGCGCGGAATCCATGCGCTCCTTCTGCAGGCGCAGCATGATCACCACGTCCACGTCCTTGAGGCCCTGGGCCATGTCGGTGAACACGGTGACGCCGAGCTGCTCCACGTCGGTGGGCAGCAGGGTGCGCGGGCCGATCAGCCGCACTTCCTCGGCGCCGAGAATATTCAGCGCGTGGATCTGCGAGCGCGCCACCCGCGAATGCAGGATGTCGCCGACGATCGCCACCCGCAGGCCGGCGAAGCCGCCCTTGTAGTGGCGGATGGTGTACATATCCAGCATCGCCTGGGTGGGGTGGGCGTGGCGGCCGTCACCGGCGTTGATCACCGCCACTCTCGGCGTCACCTCATTGGCGATGAAAAAGGGCGCGCCGGAATCCTGGTGGCGCACCACGAACATGTCGGCGGCCATCGCCTCCAGGTTGCGCAGGGTGTCGAGCAGGGTTTCGCCCTTGCTGGTGGCCGACTTGGCGATGTCCAGGTTGAGCACGTCGGCGCTGAGCCGCTTGGCGGCCAGCTCGAAGGTGCTGCGGGTGCGGGTGCTGGATTCGAAGAACAGATTGACCACCGTCTTGCCGCGCAGCAGCGGCACTTTCTTGATCGCGCGCCCGCCCACGTCGACGAAGCTGGCGGCGGTATCAAGAATGTCTTCAAGCAGGGAACGGGGCAGGTGTTCAACGGAAAGAAAGTGTCGCAGCTTTCCGTCTTCGGTGAGCTGCACGCGGGAGGAGGGCGGCGGCGCAAGCGTCATTCTTCGGGCCTTATGTCTCTGATCTCCGCAGTCAAAGGCGCGGGCCCGGCCAATTCTACCCGCTGATGGGGCGGCAATGCCAAAGTTTCCCCGCAAATATCGGCGCGGATCGGCAATTGCCGGTGACCGATGTCGAACAGCACGGCGAGACGGATGGACGCCGGACGGCCGAAATCGAACAGTTCATTCATGGCGGCACGGATCGTGCGCCCGGTCATCAGTACGTCATCCACCAGGATCAGATTGGCTCCGTCCACATCGAACGGCAGGTCGGAAGGCTTCACCGACCGCTTCAGGCCACGGGTGTCGAAGTCGTCCCGGTAGAAACTCACGTCGAGACGCCCCAGCGGTAAGGGGGTGGGCAGACGCTGATTCAGGGCTTCCGCCACCCAGGCGCCGCCGGACTGAATGCCCACCAGAGACGGCGGGGGCTCGCCGTTGGCGGCGGCCAGCGCCTCGGCCATGCCGTCCAGCAGGCGGTCTATTTGTGCTTGGTTCCAGCGCAAGGCGGTTCTCCCCCGGAGATTCAAAGCGACAGAATATCAGGCGCCCCGGAGTGGGCAACACTACAGTTTTTTCGATCTAACAGCACTAATCGACATGCTGGCCCGTTCACGTCCACTGCGCCATTCTTCGGTTATGAAACTTCGCAATGACAAGGCTCGCTACGGCTGGGTCGCGATCGGCCTGCACTGGCTGGTGGCGCTGGCGGTGTTCGCGCTGTTCGGGCTGGGGCTGTATATGGTGGAACTCAGCTATTACGACCCCTGGTACCAGAGCGCGCCGGACCTGCACCGCGGTGTCGGCCTGACGCTGCTGGCGGTGGTGCTGATCCGCCTGGCCTGGCGCGTCCTGTCACCGCCGCCGGCGCCGCTCGCCGGCCACCACCGCTGGGAGCGAGTCGGCGCGCGGCTGGCGCATTGGGGGCTGCTGGGGTTGCTGTTGGTGGCAATGGTCAGCGGCTATCTGATCAGCACCGCCGACGGCAGCGGCATCGACGTGTTCGGGCTGTTCGAGGTGCCGTCGCTGACCGGGCGTCAAAGCGGCCTGGAAGACAGCGCCGGCCTGGTGCACTACTGGAGCACCTGGGCGCTGGTGGTGCTGGCCGGGCTGCACGGCCTGGCGGCGCTGAAACATCACTTTATCGACCGGGATGCGACACTCAAACGGATGTTGCGCCCGTAACCCTGCGACCAAGACCGGAAAGGAGAACACCATGCTGAAACACCGAATCCTGATCCCGCTGCTGGCGGTGCTGCTGAGCACCCCGGCCTTCGCCGACAAGCCCGGCGGCACCTACCAGTTCGATACCGAAGGGCAGCACCAGTTCATCCTGTTCAAGATTTCCCACCTGGGCTACAGCTGGCTGTACGGCAACTTCAACGAATTCACCGGCAGCTTCACGGTGGATGAGGAGAACCCGGAGAACAGCAAGGTGCGCGCGGAGATCCAGACCGCCAGCATCGACAGCAACCACGCCGAGCGCGACAAGCACCTGCGCAGTGACGACTTTCTGGATGTGAGCGAATACCCCACCGCCACCTTCGAGAGCACCCGCATCGAACAAACCGGCGAACGCACCGCCAAGATCACCGGTGACTTTACCCTGCACGGCGTCACCAAGCCGGTGACCCTGGACGCGAAGATGATCGGCTACGGTGACGATCCCTGGGGCGGTTACCGCATGGGTCTGGAAGCCAGCACCACGCTGAAGCTGGCGGACTTCGGCATCACCAAGGACCTGGGCCCGGCGTCCGAAACCGTGGAGATCATTATTTCCGTGGAAGGCGTGCGCCAATAACCGCGGGGATCACTAGCTAAGGCGCCACCGGCGTGGCGCCGCCCAGGTAGCCCTCGGCGATCACCGCCGCCGCCATGGAATCCACCTTGGAATCAGCGCGGCGGGTGCCGGTGCGCTCCCGGGCTTCCCGGGTGGAAAGCCGTTCGTCGATCATCCACACCCGGAGGCCGAAGCGGCCGTGCAGCCGGCGGGCGAATTTGCGCGCCCGCTGGCTGGATTCGCTTTCACTGCCGTCCATGTTCAGCGGCAGCCCCACCACCAGCGTCTCCGGGCGCCACTCTTCCAACAGGGCCGTCATCTGGTCCCAGTCCGGCTGACCGTCACGGCAGGGTAACGCCGGCAGAGGGGTGGCGGTGCCGGTGATGGCATTGCCGCTGGCGACGCCGATCTTTTGGGTACCGTGGTCGAACGCGAGCAGGGTCAATCGGGCCTCGCCGTCAGCCGTGGCCGACCTGGGTGGCGATCAGGCTCATATCCACGCCCAGGCGGGCGGCGGCGGCGTGCCAGCGCTGATCGAAGGGGGTGTCGAGCACCAGTTCGGGGGTGCTGGCCACGCTCAGCCAGACGTTGTCCGCCANCTCCTGTTCCAGCTGGCCGTCGTCCCAGCCGGCGTAGCCCAGGCACACCAGNGTGGCCTCCGGCCCCTCGCCGATGGCGATCGCTTCCATGATGTCCCGGGAGGTGGTCAGGCACAGGCCGTCCGCCAGCGTCACGGTGNNGTCCCAGTGGCGNGCGGTGGCNCGGTGCANCACGAAGCCGGCGTCCTGCTGGATCGGGCCGCCGGCCACCACCTGGTGCTGCTCGGAGGGCGGCACCTCCACNTCGATGTCCATGTCCACCAGGATATCGAGCAGGCTCAGCGACACCGGGCGGTTGAGCGTCAGGCCCATGGCGCCGTCGTCGCCGTGCTCCACCACATAGGTGACGGTGTGCTCGAAGTTGGGATCGTCCATCTGTGGCATGGCGATCANAAGCTGATGTTTGAGGCTGGCGTTGTCCATGGCCCCAGTATCCGGGGGCGGCCCGGCGAGGGCAAGGGACAGGCGGCCAGGAAGTGGNNTNAGCGGCGCTTACTTGGAGGAAACCCGCCGGTTGGCGTCGAATTTCCAGGTNCGGATGATNTCCAGCACGTCCATGCGCTCGCGCATGTCCTGNGTGAAGGGNTCGAACGGGGCCGCCAGNCGCACGCTCTGCACCGCCGCCTGGTCGAGGAAGTCATGGCCGGAGGACTGCAGCACCTCGACCTCCTCGATGCCGCCGTCGCGGCGCAGCGCCACCATCAACCGCACGCCGCCGAAGGTGTTGCTGTCCAGCGCCCGGCGCGGAAAATGGCGGGTGCCGGTGGCTTCCACCTTGCGGCGGAACGCCTCGATGTAGGCGGCCTCATAGTGGGCCTTGGCGGACACCGAGGTGAGTCGGCGCACCCGGGGCCGCTTGGCGTAGGCCTGCTTCTGCTTGTCCAGGCGCGCCTGCAGGCTGGCGATCTCACGGCTGAGCTCGTCCATGTTGTCCTGGTCCGCCTTGCGGCGCGGGTCGTCCTGGTTGCGGTCCTGCTGCTCGCTGGCGATGTCGCGCTCGCTGCGTGCCCGGGTGACGATGATCTTCTGGCGGGTGACCGGTGTCGGCTGGCGCGCGGTGGGCTCCTGGAGCTGCACCTGGCGGCTGTCCGGGTCGCTGAAGGGCGCTTCCTCGGTGGTGGTCAGCTCGCTTTTCTCTTCCTCGGTGCCGGAGCCCGCCTGGTTCGCCTGGGCGATGAAATCCGCCTCCTCGGGGGCGTCGTCGGCGCGGTGCATGGCCAGGGTCACATCCAGGCTGTTGGGGGCCGCGCGCGGCTCTTCCGGCGCGAAGCCGACGCCGAACAGCAGCACGCCGTGCACCGCCAGGGCGAGAAACAGTGTGAAGCCAAGCCGGTCGCCGGCGGTTACCTGAGGTGCTGCCATGGTGTCGTTATTTTAGTTCCAGCAGGGCGTCGAACAACTGTCCGGCGATGTTGATGCCGAAGATCTGATCCAGCTCGCGCACGCAGGTGGGGCTGGTGACGTTGATCTCGGTGAGATAGTCACCGATCACGTCCAGGCCCACGAAGTATAGGCCCTTGCGCTTGAGGGTGGGGCCCACCTGTTCACAAATCCAGCGGTCGCGGTCGGTGAGCTCGCGGCCCTCGCCGGTGCCGCCGGCGGCCAGGTTGCCGCGGAATTCGCCCTCCTTGGGAATGCGCGCCAGGGCGTAGGGCACCGGCTCGCCGTTGATCATCAGAATGCGCTTGTCGCCCTGCTTGATCTCGGGCACGAAGCGCTGGGCCATGATCGGCGTTTTGCCGTCCTCGGTGAGCACGTCGATGATCACGCTCAGGTTGGAGCTGCCCGGCTCGATGCGGAACACATTGGTGCCGCCCATGGCGTCGAGCGGTTTCATCACGGTGTCACCCTGCTCCTTTACAAACTCCCGCAGCAGGGCGGCGCGGCCGGACACCAGGGTGGGCACGCAGCACTGGGGGAAGTCGGTGGCGAACAGCTTTTCGTTGCTGTCGCGGACACTGGCCGGGCGGTTGGCCACCAGCACGCCTTCGCGCTCNACNTTNTCGAGCAGGTAGGTGGCGTACAGGTAGGCGGCGTCGAAGGGCGGATCCTGGCGCATCAGGATCATGTCCATGCCGGTCAGGTCNCGGGGGGCCGGNTCGCCCAGNGTGAACCAGTCCTGGTTGTCGTCGCGCACCGTCAGGTCGGAGGTCACGGCGAACACCCGGCCGTCGCGGACGTAGAGGTCGGCGGGCTCCATGTAGTGCAGGGTCCAGCCGCGTCGCTGCGCTTCCAGCAGCATCGCCAGGGTGGTGTCTTTCCAGGGCTTGATATGGGCGATGGGATCCNTCACCACGCCGATGTTGAGGCTCATGGGTGCTCCAGGACGACCGAGGAAGGGATTGCCCGGCAATGTTAGCAGTGCGTCGTCCGCCCCGCTACGGGACGCTTTTCTCAGGTCTCACAGGGCCTTATAGATTGAATGTAGAATCTGTGTTAAAACCTCGGCTTGGGCTGTTTCACCCATAAGGTCCTCGGAAGAACCCCTTAGAAAAGGGGCGGCGGCATGCAGTGGGGGGAAACACGAAGGATCGCGGGCCCTGCCTATCGCATGACAAAAAAGGCTCATAATTAAAAGACGTTGCGGCCTGTAACGGTTCACGGTTTAAAGGCAGTTCTCCATGACTGACAATTTCCAAGACCTCAAGGTGATGGTGATCGACGACTCCAAGACCATTCGTCGCACCGCCGAGACCTTGTTGAAAAAAGCGGGTTGTGAAGTGATTACCGCCACCGACGGCTTCGATGCCCTGGCCAAGATCGCCGACAGCAAACCCAGTATTATCTTCGTGGACATCATGATGCCGCGACTGGATGGCTACCAGACCTGCGCGCTGATCAAGAACAACAGCGCATTCAAGGCGACCCCCGTCATTATGCTCTCTTCCAAGGACGGTCTGTTTGACAAGGCCAAGGGTCGAATCGTGGGCTCCGACGAGTACCTGACCAAGCCGTTCTCCAAAGACGAGCTGTTGGGGGCGATTCGCCAGCACGTCTAGCGCTCGCCGCGGGGGCGTATCCCCCGGCCGGTCGCGGTGCTCAACCTGAAGAGGAAAAGATGGCACGCATTCTTATTGTCGATGACTCTCCCACCGAGTGTTACAAGCTGCGGGAGATTCTGGAAAAGCACGGCCACCACGTACTGGAGGCCGCCAATGGCGCCGACGGCGTGGCCATGGCACGCTCGGAGCTGCCGGATCTGGTGTTGATGGACGTGGTGATGCCGGGGCTGAACGGCTTCCAGGCCACCCGGCAGCTCACCAAAGGCGCCGATACCGCCCACATTCCGATCATTATCGTGACCACCAAGGATCAGGAAACCGACCGGGTCTGGGGCAAGCGCCAGGGCGCCAAGGATTATCTGACCAAACCGGTGCATGAAGACGTACTGTTGAAAACCGTGGATCGGCAACTGGCCGACCAATGAGTACAGAGGTGTCATGAGCGCAGCCGCATCCGCCGCCTTCATCAAGCTGGCGGACTATTTCGTCCGCTGCCGTCGGCAGGCCGCCAGCCTGCCGATGCAGGAAGACGCGGTCCAATACTGGAGCGGGGTCGGCTTTACGCTGGACGAGCGCTTTTACGTGGCGCCCATGGACGAAGTCTCGGAAATTCTCTCGGTGCCGGCCTACACCCGGGTGCCGGGGGTGCTGAACTGGATGAAAGGCGTCGCCAACGTGCGCGGGCGCCTGATGACGGTGATGGATCTGAGCCGCTTTCTCGGCAAGACCTCGGAATTGCAGGAAAAGCGGCGCCGTCTGCTGGTGCTGGATCAGGACGATCTGTACACCGGCGTGATCGTGGACGAAGTGCTGGGGATGCAGCACTTTCCCATCGAGGCGTATCAGGAGCAGTCACCGCTGGCGGAACAGGATGTGGGTCCGTATCTGCGTGGCGGTTATCAGAGGGACGGGGAATTCTGGTCCGTGTTCAGCCTTTCCCGGCTGGCACAGGACCCGCGCTTCATGCAGGCGGCCCGCACGGGCTGAGCGGCGTGCCGCGCAGGGGAGATAAGAACAGAGCCAGGCCAGGAGCCAGTTATGAAGTTCAAACCGGGAAACGTGTTCAGCAAGGTGCGGGGGGGCGCGGGCAGCAACCCGTTGAATATTGCGCTTTATATCGGGCTGGCCGTTTTCGTTGCCCTAGCGCTGGCCAACTTCCTGTTGTCGGCCACCACCGCGAACCGGGCGCAGGAGAACATCACCGAAGCCTCGGAACTGCGCGTGGTCTCGCAGCAGATCGCCAAAAACGCCCTGGAGGCGGCGTCCGGCAACGCCGACGCCTTCGAGCTGCTGGAAGCCGCGCGCGCCGACTTCCAGTCGGCCTGGGACGGCCTCAAGCAGGAGCCGGTGGCCAACGAGCAGGTTAAACAGCGGCTGCAGGCCCTGTGGGACCAGGTGCGCGAGGACACCGGCACGATTCTCAACGGGCAGGACACCGTGCTCGACCTGCACGAGGTGGCCGACACCCTGGCCCAGGCCATCCCGCAGCTGCAGTCCGAGTATCAGGCGGTGGTCGACATCCTGGTGGACACCGGCGCGCCGCCGGACCAGGTGGCCTTCGCCCAGCGCCAGATCTGGCTCACCGAGCGTATTCTGCGCTCCATCTCCCGGGTGCTGGAGGGCGACGACAACGCGGTGATCGCGGCGGACAACTTCGGCCGCGACGCCACCGAATTCGGCCGCGTGCTCAACGGCATGCTGGCCGGCGACGAAGCCATGGGCGTGCAGCAGATCGTCAACCCGCAGGCGCTCAACTATCTGGACCGCACCTCNCGGCTGTTCGACGAGTTCGTTAACCAGTCCGTGGACGAGATTCTCGAGACCGCCCCGGAACTGTTCCAGGTGGCCAGCGCGGCGGACTCCATCTTCCGTAANTCCCAGGACCTGCTGCAGGAATCCACCAACCTNAACGCCCAGTTCGAGCNGACCACCACCGGCCTGTTCCCGTCGCTGTGGNTGGGGGCGGTGAGCGCCGCCATCGCCGTGNTGCTGTTCTTCCTGATCATGCTGCAGCGTAACCGTGAGGCGGCCCGCCGCCGGAACGAACTGGAAAGCGAGAACCAGCGTAACCAGGCGGCGATTCTGCGNCTGCTGGACGAGCTGGGCGACCTGGCGGACGGTGACCTGACCGTGGAAGCGACGGTGACCGAGGACTTCACCGGCGCCATCGCCGACTCCATCAACTACTCCATCGACCAGCTGCGCAGCCTGGTACAGACNATCAACAACTCCGCCGTGCAGGTGGCCTCGGCCGCCCAGGAAACCCAGTCCACGGCGATGCANCTGGCGGAAGCCTCCGAGCACCAGGCCCAGGAAATCGCCGGCGCCTCGGCGGCGGTGAACGAAATGGCGGTGTCCATTGACCAGGTATCCGCCAACGCCGCCGAGTCCGCCGCGGTGGCGGAAAAGGCGGTGGCGATCGCCAACAAGGGCGCCGAGGTGGTGCAGGCCACCATCCACGGCATGGACACCATCCGCGAGCAGATTCAGGAAACCTCCAAGCGGATCAAGCGCCTGGGTGAATCCTCCCAGGAGATCGGCGACATCGTGAGCCTGATTAACGACATCGCCGACCAGACCAACATTCTGGCACTGAACGCCGCGATCCAGGCCTCCATGGCCGGGGAAGCGGGCCGCGGCTTCGCGGTGGTGGCGGACGAAGTACAACGCCTGGCGGAACGCTCCGCCGCCGCCACCAAGCAGATCGAAACCCTGGTAAAAACCATTCAGACCGACACCAACGAGGCGGTGATCTCCATGGAAGCCACCACCGCCGAGGTGGTGAAGGGCGCGCGCCTGGCCCAGGACGCCGGTGTGGCGCTGGAAGAGATCGAGAACGTCTCCAAGAACCTGGCGGACCTGATCCAGAACATTTCCAACGCGGCGCGCCAGCAGGCGGCCTCGGCGGGTCACATCTCCAACACCATGAACGTGATCCAGGAAATTACCTCGCAGACTTCCGCCGGTACCACCGCCACCGCCCGCTCGATCGGCGACCTGGCGGAGATGGCGCAGGAAATGCGGAATTCAGTCGCCGGCTTCCGCCTGCCGGAGCATTCCTGAACCGGCGTAAGCCGGTTCCGGAGACGGAACCATGGGTTTTGCAGTGACAGATCGCTGGTCGATCAAGAGCGCCCCCGCCATGGATGCCGAGCAGTTCCAGCTCTGGCAGGCCCTGCTGGAGGAGCGCACCGGGATGACGCTGGCGCCGGAGCGCAAGCAATTCCTGGAGAGCAGCCTCAATATCCGCATGCGCGAGCTGGGGCTGGACGACTACGACACCTACTATCAGCAGTTGGTCACCGGGGCCACCGAGTCCCGGGCCATGGAATGGTCCACCCTGGTGGACCGGCTGACGGTGCAGGAAACCAGCTTCTTCCGTCACCCGGGCTCCTTCGCGCTGGTGGAGGACTACCTCGGCCAGTTCGCCGCCGAGCGGGGCAACGGCGCCACCCTCAACGCCTGGAGCGTGGGCTGCTCCACCGGCGAGGAAGCCTACTCCCTGGCGATGCTGATCAGCGAACGGTTCCGGGCCCACGGCAAAGCCCTGTTCTACGGCATCACCGGCACGGACATCAGCCTGCCGACGCTGGCCAAGGCGCGCCGCGGGCTGTTTCCCCGGCGCCGCGTGGAGCAGATCGACCCGGCGCTGCGCGAACGCTATTTCAAGGACGCGGACACGCACACCATGCAGGTGGCGGACGGCCTGCGCGAGCGGGTCTGTTTCGCCCATCTCAACGTGCTGAACCTGGATCAGGCGCCGATGGACGACATGGACCTGATCTTTTGCCAGAACATGCTGATCTACTTCCGTCGCTGGCGGAAGCGACAGATCGTTAATCAATTGGCCGGGCGCCTGGCGCCCGGCGGATTGCTGGTGCTGGGCCCCGGCGAAATCACCGATTGGCACGACCCGCGCCTGGAAAGGGTGCACTTCGCCGACACTCTGGCGTTCCGGCGCCGGCAATGAGAGGCCTGAGTTCCATGGGGGAAAGGGCATGAGCGACCGTCACGACTATCTGGCGCTGGACTGGGTCCGGGGGGAAATTCAGGAGACACTGAATCAAGCCCAGCAGGCCCTGGAAGCGTTCGTGGACAATCCCGACGACTCCACGCGCATGCGCTTTTGCCAGACCCACCTGCACCAGGTGTGCGGCACCCTGCAGATGGTGGAGTTCTACGGCGCCGCCCTGCTCGCCGAGGAAATGGAAAAGCTGGCCCGGGCGCTGGTGGACCAGCGCGTCGGCAACGTGGCCGACAGCCAGGAAACCCTGATGCGGGCGATCCTGCAGCTGCCGCCCTACCTGGACCGGGTGGCCAGCAGCCGGCGCGATCTGCCGCTGGTGCTGCTGCCGCTGCTCAACGACCTGCGCGCCGCCCGGGGCGAGGCGCTGCTGTCCGAGACCGCGCTGTTCAAACCGGACCTGCAGCACGCCCAGGGCGGCGGACGCCTCTCCGACGCGGTGCTCAACGACCCGCGCTTCGCGCAACTGGCCCGCAAGATACGGCAGATGTTCCAGCTCGCCCTGGTGGGGGTGATGCGCAACGAGGACATGGACCGCAACCTGGCCTATATGCGCAAGGTGTTCGCCAAGCTCGAGCAGGTCACCGGCGAGGCCGCCCGCGGGCCGCTGTGGCGGATCGCCGACGCCCTGGTGGAGGGCCTGCAGGAGGACGCCATCGCGCTGGGCACCTCGGTGAAACAGATGCTCGGCCAGATCGATCGCACCCTGCGCGAGCTGGCCGCCGACGGCGTCGACAGCCTGGAACGCCCGGCGCCCACGGAACTGATCAAGAACCTGCTCTATTACGTCGCCAAGGCCGACCACGACAGCCCGCGCATCCGCGAAGTGCGCGCCGGCTTCCGGCTCGACGACGCGCTGCCGTCGGAAGACCTGGTCAACGCCGAGCGCGAGCGCCTCACCGGCCCGGACGCCATGGCCATGAGCTCGGTGGTCACGGCGCTGTCCGAGGAGCTCACCAAGATCAAGGACGCCCTGGAGCAGTTCGTCCACCAGGGCGATTCCGACCCGGCCACGCTGGCGCCGGAGGCGATCCGCCTGAAGCAGGTCTCCGACACCGTGGCCATGCTCGGCCTCGGCCAGCCGCGCACCCTGGTGGAAGAGCAGCTCAAGGTGATGGAGGCGATCGTCGACGGTCGCCGGCCCGCGCACCGCGACACCCTGATGGACGTGGCCGGCGCGCTGCTCTACGTGGAAGCGACCCTGGCCGGCATCGGCGGCGACAACCGCCGGCCGGCCCCGGCCACCGGCGCCGACCTGCCCCGCCATGTGGGCCAGGCCCTGGACGCGGTGCTGCGCGAGTGCCGCGCCGGCCTGGAAGAGGCCAAGGACGGCATCATCGAATTCATCGCCTCGCACTGGGACCACCAGCACCTGAAAACGGTACCGGAACGTCTCAACGCGGTGCGCGGCGGGCTGGAAGTGGTGCAGCTCGACCGCCCGGCGGACATCCTCCGCCAGTGCGTGCGCTTTATCCAAGAGCAGCTGATGGCGGAACAGTCCAAGCCGGACTGGCGCAGCATGGACACCCTGGCCGACGCCATCACCTCGGTGGAGTACTACCTGGAGCGTCTCAGCGACGATCCGGAAACCCGCGACGATATTCTCGGCCTGGCGCGGGCCAGCGTCGGCGACCTGGGTTACCCGTTGCCTGAGCCCGCCGACGAGGCGGACGCCGAAGAGCCGGATCAAGCCGATCAGCCGGACGACGCCGAAGAGGCGCCGTCCGATTCGCTGGATCAACGGCGTGATGAGCCACTGGATGAACCGCCGGTGCTGCTCTCCGAAGACGCCCCCCAGGAGGACGACGCGCTGCAAACCTCGCCGGACGAGGCGACGGCGCAGCCCGCCGACCAGGGCGACATCGAGGCACACGACGAAGAGCTGATCGACGACGACATTATTGAAATCTTCGTCGAGGAAGCCGACGAGGTGCTCGAGGCCCTGGATCAGTATTTCCCGCGCTGGGCGGCCAACACCGGCGACGAAACCGCGCTGGTGGAGTTCCGCCGCGCCTTCCACACCCTCAAAGGCTCCGGCCGCATGGTGGGCGCCACCACCGTGGGGGAACTGGCCTGGTCGATCGAGAACATGATGAACCGGGTGATCGACGGCGCCATCGAGCCCGACAACACCCTGATCGAGCTGGTGCGCACCGTGCACGGTCTGATCCCGGATCTGGTGGACGCCTTCGCGCACCGCCGGCCCATGCCCTACGACGTGACGCCGCTGCGGGAAGCCGCCTTCGCACTCGCCGACGGGCAGCACCTGGACGCGGTGCCGAGCATTGAGCGTCCGGACGCGCCCCGGGAGCCGCAAACCGACGCCGGGCCGGAACCGACCCTCGACGCGGCGCCGGCCCTGGACGACGATCCCCTGGCGGATCTGGACGCCCTGGATTTCCAGATCCCCGAGCAGACGGAGGCCGCCCGCGACGCGGTCGACCCGGTGCTGCTGGATATCTTCCGCAGCGAGGCGGCGCGCAACCTCGAGCTGGTGCGCGAGTGGCTGGACCAGATCGACCCGGACTTCGCCGAGCACCCCCTGGACGACCAGGTGCACCGCGCCCTGCACACCCTGAAGGGCAGCGCCCGCATGGCGGAGATCAACGCCATGGCCGAGCTGGCCGAACCGGCGGAGAAGCTGGTCAAGGAGCTGGTCAACGGCGGGCGCCGCGCCGACGCCGACACCGTGGCGATGATCGACCAGACCCACCGGCTGCTGGACGCCGGCCTGGCGCGGCTGCACGACGGCGCCCTGGCGGAATTNCCCGGCGACGCCGCCACCCTGATCGAACGTCTGGTGCAGGCCCGCGAAGCGCTCAACCAGCACCGCGACGGCGCCGACCCACACATCCTCTCGGTGTTCCTGTCCGAAGGCATGGACCTGATCATCGACACCGACAACCTGCTGGAGCAGTGGGCGGAAGAGCCGGGCCACACCGAGGAGCTGGCGCGCCTGCGCGACGAACTGGAACTGCTCGCCAACAGCGCCCGCACCGCCAACCTGGATGAAATCCACGGCCTGGCCAAGGCGCTGGCCAGCGTCTATTCCGGCGTCAACCAGGGCCGCCTGCCGTTCAGCGAAGCGTTGCTGGAGCTGGCGCGCGAGGGCCACGAAGCCCTGATGAACATGATGGACTGCCTGGCCGCCGGTCAGACCGTGCGCCCGGAACTGGGCCTGGTGGACAGCCTGCGCGACCTGGCCGAAACCCCCGGCCCGGACGGCCCCGGCGGCGGCGTGCCCACCCCGGCGGAGAGCCCCGACGCCGACGACGCCCCCCTGGATCGGGAGCTGGTGCTGCTGTTCCTGGAAGAAGCGGAAGACCTGCTGCTCTCGTCCAGCGAACACCTGACCGCCTGGGAACACGGCGAAACCGACAGCCTGGCGGCCCTGCAACGGGACCTGCATACCCTCAAGGGCGGCGCCCGCATGGCCGGCGTCAGCGCCGTCGGCGACCTCGCCCATGAGCTGGAAAACCTCTACGAAATGGCCGGCGCCCCCAATCAGCCGGCACCCGCGCCCTCGCTGTTCGATGTGCTGCATCGGGGCCACGACCGGCTGGCGGACATGATCGACACACTGCGCAGCGGCGGTAAACCGGAACCCGCCCCGGCGGTGATCCAGGCGCTGCGCCAGGCGATGCTGCGCCAGGCACCGGACCCGTCCGCCGCCCCCGACACCCCGACGCCCGCCGACGGCGCCCCGGGGGACCCCGAGCTGGTGGCGATCTTCCTGGAAGAAGCCCACGACATTCTTGAGTCCGCCGGCCGCAGCCTGGACACCTGGATCACCGATACCGGCAACAGCCTGGAGATCCAGTCCCTGCAGCGCGATCTGCACACGCTCAAGGGCGGCGCCCGCATGGCCGAGGTCCAGCCCCTCGGCGACCTGGGCCATGAACTGGAAACCCTCTACGAAGCCCTGGCCCTGGACCGTCTGCCGGTGCAGCCGGTGCTGTTCGACCTGCTGCACCGCTGCCACGACCGGCTGGCGGAAATGGTCGACCAGCTCGCCGCCGGGCAGCCGCTGACCGGCGCCGACGACCTGATCGCCGCGCTGCACGATTACCTGCGCGATCCGGGCGCCTTCACGCTGCCCGCCGCCTCCGCCGAACCGGCGCCGTCCCAACCGGCCGGGGCCGACGCCGAGCCCGACACGATACTGCCCGACGAAGTGGACCTGGAGATTCTCGACGTCTTCCTGGAAGAGGCCGAGGAGCTCTGCGAAATCATCGACGGCTGCCTGGTGTCCTGGCGCGACCATCCGGAGAGCCGGGATTTCAGCGACGATCTGAAGCGGGCGCTGCACACCCTGAAGGGCGGGGCGCGGCTGTCCGGTCTTAATGAACTCGGGGAGATGAGCCACCGGTTCGAAACCCTGATGCACAACCTGGAAAGCCAGCGGCGCGACCCGGACGAGAGCGACTTCCAGGCGATGACGGCGGCGTTCGACGCCCTCAACGACCGTCTGGTGGAGCTGCGTCGCGCGGCGGCCGCCCAGCCGCTGCCGGCGCAACCGCCGGCGACCCGCGAGACGCGCCCCGAAGCCAGCGCGCAACCCGGCGTTAAACGCGAGGAGCGGCGCCCCCAGGCGCAGCCCCAGGAAATGGTGCGGGTGGGCGCCGACGTGCTGGAAGCGCTGGTCAATCTGGCCGGCGAGACTTCCATCAACCGTGGCCGTGTGGAACAGAGCATCAGCGAGTTCGGCTTCAACATCAGCGAGATGGGCGCCACCGTGGTGCGCCTCTACGAGCAGCTGCGCCGGCTCGACGCGGAAACCGAAGCGCAGATCATGTCCAACTACCAGAAGGGCGTGGACAGCGGTGAGATCGACGGCCGCTTCGACCCGTTGGAGATGGACCAGTACTCGGAACTGCACCAGATCACCAAACAGCTTTCCGAATCCGCCTCCGACTTGCTGGACCTGAAGAACACCCTGCTGGATCGCACCCGCGATACGGAAACCCTGCTGCTGCAGCAGCAACGCATTAACACCGACCTGCAGGAAAAGCTCATGCGCACGCGCATGGTGCCGTTCTCCCGCCTGGTACCGCGGCTGCGGCGCATCGTGCGGCAGGTGTCCGGCGAAGTGGGCAAGCGCGTCGCCTTCGACGTGATCAACCCGGAAGGCGAGCTGGACCGCACCCTGATGGAGCGCGTGGTGGCGCCGCTGGAGCACATGCTGCGCAACGCCGTGGACCACGGCATCGAGGACCCGGAGCAGCGCCGTGGCGCCGGCAAGGAGGAGAGCGGCCACGTCAGCCTGGAGCTGTCCCGGGAGGGCGGCGAAGTGGTGATCACCCTGGCCGACGACGGCAAGGGCATCGACACCAACGCGGTGCGCCGCAAGGCCATCGAACGGGGCCTGATGGCGGAGAACACCCCGCTGCCCGACCACGAAGTGCAGCAGTTCATTTTCCACGCCGGCTTCTCCACCGCCAGCCAGGTGACCCAGCTGTCCGGCCGGGGCGTGGGCATGGACGTGGTGGCCAGCGAGATCAAACAGCTGGGCGGCTCGGTGACCATCGACTCGCGGCCCGGGCAGGGCACGCGCTTCGTGGTGCGTCTGCCGTTCACCCTGGCCATGAACCGGGCGCTGATGGTGCGCGTGGGCGAGGACGCCTACGCCATTCCGCTGAACCAGATCGAGGGTATCGTGCGGGTCAGCCCCTACGAGCTGAACGACTACTTCCAGGCCCGCCGGGAAGGCGGCCTGCCGGCCTACCGGTACGCCGGCCAGGAATACGATCTGCACTATCTGGGCCGCTTCGTGCACGACGTGGCCCAGCCGCACCTGGACAACCAGAGCCAGCCGATGCCGGTGCTGCTGATCCGCAGCGCCGACCACAGCGTGGCGCTGGTGGTGGATAACCTGATCGGCTCGCGGGAAGTGGTGGTGAAATCCGTGGGCCCGCAGCTGGCCAGCGTGGCCGGCATCAGCGGCGCCACCATCCTCGGTGACGGCGCGGTGGTGATCATTCTCGATATCCACTCGCTGATCCGCGCCGCCCAGGCCCAGCAGGCGGCCCTGCCGCAGGCCCCGGAAGCGCTGCCCGCCGAGCCGGAAACGCCGGATTACGAGCACGAGCGCCGCGTGGCACCGCTGGTGATGGTGGTGGACGATTCGGTGACGGTGCGCAAGGTGACCGGCCGCCTGCTGGAACGCAGCGGCTTCGAGGTGATCACCGCCAAGGACGGTATCGACGCCATCGCCACCCTGGAAGAGCACACCCCCGCCGCCATGCTGCTGGACATCGAGATGCCGCGCATGGACGGCTTCGAAGTGGCCACCCATGTGCGTCACGACGAACGCCTCAAGGACGTGCCGATCATCATGATCACCTCGCGCACCGGGGAGAAACACCGGGAGCGGGCCTTCGACATCGGCGTGAACTGCTATCTGGGCAAGCCGTTCCAGGAGAGCGAACTGCTGGTCACCCTGCGTGAACTGCTCGGCGAGACCCGGGAGACCAGCCAGTAATGGCCGCCCCGGGCCGGGTTGGCGTGATCGCCGACGATACCCTGCAGGGGCATCTGCTGGCGGGCGCCATCAAGGGCCAGGGCTACCGGGTGGTGGTCAACACCGACCCGGACCATCTGGAAGACCGCTGGCTGGCCGCCGACGCCCTGGACCTGTGGGTGGTGGATCTGTCCCGGGAGGACCGCTGGCAGCGCTTTCTCGACGGCCTGCTGGAAAACGCCGCCGCGCCGCTGCTGTTCTGCGACGGCCAGGCGCCGGCCCGCACCGCCGACCACTACCCGCGCTGGGAACGGCGCCTGATGACCAAGCTGGTGAGCTATATCGGCGCGCCGGAGCTGGAGGAAAACCTGGCCACCGTGCCCCAGGCACCGCTGGCGGCGCCGATTCCTGAACCGCGTGAGTTTCGCGCCCTGGCCGGCGACACCACGGCGCAAAGGGTCTGGGTGTTGGGCGCCAGTCTGGGCGGCCCGGCGGCGGTGAAGCAGTTTCTCGACTGTCTGCCGGCCCATCTGCCGGTGGCGTTCGTGCTCGCCCAGCACATCGACGGCGGCTTCCTGGACACCCTGTGTCAGGTGCTGCGTCGGGACAGCCCGTTCCACTGTCAGGTGGCCGGCGACGGCGACCGTCTCGGCCACGGCCGGGTGCTGGTGGCGCCGGTGTCGCAAAGCCTGGTGTTCGACACCGACGGCGTGGCGCGGCTCACCGGCGAATCCTGGGAGGGCCCCTACGCGCCCTGCATCGACCAGGTGATGAGCACCCTGGCGCAGGGCTTCGGCCACTGCGACGGCGCCATCCTGTTTTCCGGCATGGGCAACGACGGCGCCATCGCCGCCCCACGGCTGGCCGCCCAGGGCGCCGCCATCTGGGCGCAGTCGGCGGACAGCTGCGCGGTCAGCAGCCAGCCGGATTCGGTACGCGAAACCGGCTGCGTCGGGTACAGTGGCACACCGGAACAACTGGCGCGGCAGCTGGTCGACCGAGTGCGCCGGGAAGTGGCCGAGACGGCCCGGGTTTCCGGTGAACCAAGAATAAGTTGAGGAAGTCGCATGTCCGAGGCGCAAATTCCCGAGTCCCTGCCCAGCCTGCTGATCCCGATGAACGGCCGGCCCTGGCTGATTCCCAACGTCGTGGTGGCGGAGGTGATTCCGCTGCGCCAGCCGGACCGGCCCGGTCACGGCCCGGAGTGGCTGCTGGGCTGGATTAACTGGCGCGAGCAGGACCTGCCGCTGATCTCCTATGAAAAACTGAACGAGTCCGGCCAGGTAACCATCGGCCCGGACGCCCGCATCGCGGTGATCAACACGGTCTCCGGTGCGTCCCGCTTTTACGCCGTGGTGGTGCAGGGGATTCCCCGTCTGCTGCGCGTGGACAAGGGCGACCCGGTGGAGGAGCCCGGCGACACCGGCCCGGCGGAAGCGATGTACGTTCAGGTGGGCGGCGATCTGGCGGTGATCCCGGACCTGGACGCGGTGGAAGGCGCCGTCGCCGGGCTGTCGCGATGACCGACTGGGCGCGTCTGGAACAGCTGGCGGCGGAGCGGCCCCACGACGGGCGGCGCTTTATCAACCGCTATCCCACCCCGCACCACGGCCTGCGCGAGTTTCTGCGCTGGCAGCGCGAGACCGGCGGTCGCTTTCCGCGCCGTCTGCCGTTTCCGCTGCGCCGTCCGGACCCGGAGGCGCTGGCGGCGCCGGCGCCGCGACCGCGCCTTACCTGGATCGGGCACGCCACCTATCTGATTCAGTACCAGGGCTGGAACCTGCTCACCGATCCGGTGTTCGCGGAACGCTGCTCACCGCTGTCGTTCGCCGGCCCCAAGCGCGCCGTGGCGCCGGCGTTGCGCATTGATGAGCTGCCGCCGATCGACGCCGTGCTGGTCTCCCACAACCACTACGACCACCTGGACCGCGTCGCCGTGGACGCGCTCTACCGCCGTTTCGGCGACCGGGTGCTGTGGTTCGCGCCCACCGGCGTGGGCGCCTGGCTGCGCCGGCGCGGCATCGACCGGGTGGTGGAGTTGAGCTGGTGGCAGCACCATCGGGAAGGGGACGTTGAGGCGTTCTGCCTGCCGGCGCAACACTTCAGCGGGCGCGGCCCCCGCGATCGCAACCGTACCCTGTGGTGCGGCTGGCGCCTCAACTGGCCGGGCTTCAGTCTGATGTTCGCCGGCGACACCGGCTACGCGCCGGTGTTCAAGGAAATCAGCGAGGTGCTGGGGCCAGTGGACGCGGCCCTGCTGCCCATCGGCGCCTACGCGCCGCGCTGGTTCATGGCCCCGGTGCACATCAATCCGGACGAGGCGGTGCGTATCCACCTGGATCTGCGCGCCCGTCAGTCCCTGGCCATGCACTGGGGCACCTTCGTACTCACCGACGAACCCCTGGACGAGCCGCCCAAGGCGCTGGCCGCCGCCCTGGCGCGCCACGGCGTGGCGGCGGACGCTTTCCGGGTGCCCGGCCATGGCGATACCCTGACTCTGGATCGTCTCTGAGCGTGCAGTGGGAGGAGCCGCAAGCATGAAGACCCAGCGTGGACGACGCCTTTGGTGGCTGATCCGATTGATCGCCTGGTTGCCGCTGCCCCTGGCCGCCGGCCTGGGCGCGCTGCTCGGTGATCTGATCACCCGGGTGCCGATGCGCTATGCCAGCGCCTACCGGGTGGTGCTGATCAACCTGCTGGCCACCCAGCCGGGCATCAGCTTCGACCAGGCGCGGGCCATCGGCCGGCGGAGCCTGCGTGAACTGGGCCGCTCCTTCTGCGAATTCGCCCACGTGTGGAGCCGGCCGATCGACGAAACCATGGCACGGATCAGCCACATTCATGGTGAACAGGAATACCTGGACGCCTGCGCCAGCGATCGGCCGGTACTGCTGCTGTCGCTGCATCTGGGCAGCTGGGAGACCATGAACCCCTATCTGGGCCGCCAGGGCACCACCATCATGTACCAGCCACACCCGGCGACGCTGGTGGACGAACTGGTCAAGCAGGCCCGCGAGCGCAGCGGCTGTCGCCTTGTTCCGACCAACAACCAGGGTATCAAGCACGGCCTGGCGACGCTGCGAACCGGCGGCACGCTGGCGCTGCTCGCCGATCATAACCCCGGCAACCGCAGCAACCCCTACGCGCCTTTCTTCGGCCATGCGGTGCCGACCCCGGCGCTGGTCGGCAAGCTGGTACAGCGCTTCCGGCCGCGGGTGTTTCTGGTGTCGTGCTACCGGGGCGAGGGCGGTATCAAGGATATGGAGATGCACTTCCAACCGGTTCCGGAAATCGAGAACGCCGCCGACACCCACACCCTGTTGAGCGCCATGAACCAGGCTCTGGAACACTGCATCCAACGCAACCTGTGCCAGTACCAGTGGACCTATAAACGCTTCAAATGGCGCCCCGGCGGCCGGCGGCTGTGGTACCGCCAATCCTACCCGCTGCTGCGCCGCGCCGCCCGGGGCGAGGACCGTGCCGCCCTGGGCCTGGCGCCGGACGCCACCCCGAACCCCTGAGACGGAGAGATTCCCCGAATGCCGATTGAAAAAGACAAGGTCGTCACCCTGCACTACACCCTGATCGACGCCGACAACGACCTGACCCTGGAAAAAAGCGGCGCCGACGCACCGATGGTGTATCTGCACGGCGCCGGCAACATTCTCGCCGGTCTGGAGCAGGCCCTGGAAGGCAAGGACAGCGGCGATCGCCTCACCGTCTCCCTGGACCCGGAGCAGGCCTACGGCCGCCGCGACGAATCGCTGCGCCAGCGTCTTTCCGCCAAGTACCTCAAACACGCCGGCAAGCTGAAGCCGGGCAAGATCGTGCGGGTGCAGACCGAGCAGGGGCCGCGCATGGTGACGGTGCTCAAGGTGGGCCTGAAAACCGTGGACGTGGACGCCAACCACCCGTTCGCCGGCCGCCCCCTGCGCTTCGAGCTGGAGGTGGTGGACGTGCGTGACGCGGACGCGGACGAAAAAGCCCACGGCCATGTGCACGGGCCCGGTGGTCACGCCCACTGACATTGAATAGTGCTACTGTTGGCGGTCATTCAAACAATGCGGGGCAAGACAGCATGCCGGAATACAGCTATTGGATTATTTTCGGGCTGATCCTGATCATCGGTGAATTCGTGGTCTCCGGTCTGGTCCTGATTTTCCTCGGGCTGGCGGCGGTGATCGTCGGCGGCCTGGCCTATTTCGGCCTGATCAACGACCTCACCTGGGAAATCACCCTGTTCGCGGTGCTCAGCCTGGCGCTGCTGGCCGGCGCCCGGCGCTTCCTGCGCGAGCGGCTGTTCGGCAAGGAGACCCAGGGCCGCACCAGCGACGACAGCGCCGGCCTGGTGGGTGGGCGCGCCACCGTGGAAGCGGACTTCGTCGACGGTATCGGCTCGGTGCGCTACCGGGGCGCACGCTGGCAGGCGCAATCGGACCAGCCCCTGAAAGCCGGGCAGATGGTACGCATCAGCAAGCACGAAGGACTCTGGCTCACGGTTCAGGCCTGGTCCGATACCTCTTCTTCCATGGACCAAGCAAAGGACTCTGAACAATGATGGGACTCATAATTCCCGCCCTGCTCGCGCTGGCGGTGATCACGCTGCTGTTCATGACGGTGCGCATCGTGCCGCAACGGCAAATCTACGTGGTGGAACGGCTGGGCAAGTACCGCACCTCCCTGGAGGCCGGCCTGCACATCCTGATGCCCTTTATCGACCGCGTCGCCTACCGCCACTCGCTCAAGGAAATCGTCCGTGACGTGCCGCGCCAGAGCTGTATCACCAAGGACAATATCGAAGTGTCCGTGGATGGCGTCATGTACCTGCAGGTGGTGGACGCCAAGGCGGCCAGCTACGGCGTCGACGACTACGTGATGGCGTCCCAGCAACTGGCGCAGACCACCCTGCGCTCGGTGATCGGCAAGATCGACCTGGACAAGACCTTCGAGGAACGCGGCGAGATCAACATGGAGGTGGTACGCGCCGTGGACGAGGCCGCCCAGCCCTGGGGCGTGAAAGTGCTGCGCTACGAGGTGGCGGACATCAACCTGCCGGCCTCGATCAAGGACGCCATGGAGAAGCAGGTGCGCGCCGAGCGGGAGCGCCGTGCGGTAGTGGCCGAATCCGAAGGCGACCGTCAGGCCGCGATCAACCGTTCCGAAGGTGACCGCCAGGCGGCCATCAACCGCTCCGAGGGTGAAAAGCAGGAAATGATCAACATTTCCGAAGGTGAAAAGCTCAAGCAGATCAACGAAGCGGAAGGCCGCGCCCGCCAGATCGAACTGCTGGCCCAGGCCACCGCCACCGGTCTGCGGGAAGTGGCCCTGGCGGTCAAGGAAGACGGCGGCGACGAAGCGGTGAGCCTGCGCATCGCCGAACAGTATGTCTCCGCGTTCGAGAAACTGGCCAAGGAGTCCACCACCCTGTTGCTGCCCTCCAACCTCAGCGACGTGGGCGGCACCGTCGCCGGTTTGCAGAAAATCCTCAAGAAGATCGACGCCACCGCGCCTTGATCGCCCCCTTCAAGGCCGCCATCGCGGCCTTGAAATTAAGGCCCCGGCGCGCCATACCCTCCTTTCCGCACCCTCGAAGACAACGTTCAGAAAAGGTATTTCTCCATGCCACGTCATTTTGAAAACGCCGAAGGTCTTTGCCAGCAGCCCGACGCGGAAACCCAGCGTTACCTGTTCAACCAGACCATGCTGCGAATCAAGGATCCCAAAGTCAGCCTGGACTTCTACACCCGTGTGCTGGGCATGCGCCTGGTGCGCAAACTGGATTTCCCGGAAATGAAATTCAGCCTCTTTTTCCTCGCCTATCTGGACGACGATGAAGCCGCCCGGGTACCCGAGGACGACGCCAAACGGCTCACCTACACCTTCGGCCGCGAAGCGATGCTGGAGCTGACCCACAACTGGGGCAGCGAGGACGACCCGGACTTCCAGTACCACAACGGCAACGACGAACCCCAGGGCTTCGGCCACATCGGCGTCACCGTCCCCGACGTGTACGCCGCCTCGGAACGGTTCGAAAAACTCGGCGTCCCGTTCGTAAAGAAGCCGGACGACGGCAAGATGAAAGGCCTCGCCTTCATCAAGGATCCCGACGGCTATTGGATCGAGATTATCCAGGCCGACATGATGGAGAAACAGCAGAAAGGGTGAGGTTTTCNGTGCTCCGTATCGGAGACGCGGTGCAATGGTGGNGCCTTCCGGGATCGCTCAAGCCGTCCATGGGCGCTCTCATTTGGCCATCCCTGGCCAAATAGGTCCCTCCAGGCACCACCATTGCCCCGCTCACTTGGCAGCGGAACCGCCACGGGACATAACACCGCCCGGACCTTCGCATAATGGTTCGGTGTCAGCTATGACCCGGAGCGGTGGAATCTCCCCCCGGAAGCGNGTCTGTGTTCTGCCCTTCCGGGACCCTGGAGAACAGGACGTTCGACAGGGAGCGTACAGGGACGTATTCACAGCGTTCCCGGAAGGGCAGAACA
>FUFK010039497.1_pt1 | contig 54447 bp, 63 predicted proteins | sample 1021851 | NCBI WGS metagenome assembly FUFK01 (sample SAMEA51879418, study PRJEB19060) | metagenome | reverse complement strand
TAGCACCATCAACTATTAGTTCACTTGGTACTAATGTATATGACATTATTTATCCTCCAAAACTTTTACTTTTGCTTCTAGTTCTTGTATTGCTTTTACTAAAATTGGTACAAGCTTTTCATATTTCATGCTATATAGTTTTCCATCATCTGATAAATTTACAGTTAAATTAGTATTATTATTCTTATCGTATCCTGCAGCTTGTTCTAATTTTTGAACATCTTGTGCTTTAAAACCAATATCTAACCAATCTTCTTTATGTGTTCCATCATGTATAATCGTATCTAAATCTGTATCAGGATTTTTATCCCAGTCTACATATTTATGTCTTTTATCCCACCTATAAGTATATGGTTTCATTTGTTTTATAAAATCTAGTCCTATATCTAAATCAGTAAAATCTGTTTTATCTCTTTCATCTGATGCTACTGATAATGCAACTTGACAATTAAGAGTTTGAATATCTCCATTACCTAAACCAATTCTATTACTATGTGTTGTTCTTTGACCTCCAGGGCTACCTGCTTTACCTGCTTCTTTACCTAACATTAAATTATTAGAGCCTGTTGTTAAGTTTGCTCCTGCATTACTTCCTATACAAGTATTACTGGCTGCTGTTGTAGCATCTTCTAATGCATCAACACCCACAGCTGTATTGTCATTAGCAGTTGTAATATTTTGTCCTGTTCTTGGACCTATAAAAGTATTAGTAGTTCCTGTAGTTAAATCTAGACCTGCCCTTTGACCCATGATAACATTACCAGAACCACTCGTTATTACTTTTCCTGCTTGATATCCAACCACAGTATTTTGACCACCTGAACCAGCAGTATTCATAGCATATCTACCTATAGCTATATTATCATCTCCTGTGGTGCTTCTTAAAGCTTCAGTTCCGATAGCAACACATGAATCAGCACCAGTAGCAGTATCCATAGCTTGGTAACCTATTGCTACATTTCCATCATCGTCATTATCTCCCAAAGCGTTATAACCCATTGCTGTATTATAAGAGCCATTGCTTATCTCCATTGCAGCAAATCCTATTGCTACATTTCTTTGTCCTGTAGTGTTTGTGAAAAAAGCATCTTTACCAACAACAGTATTTAGTGCCCCTGATGTAGTATTTTTTGCAGCGTCAGCACCCACAACTGTATTTGCTGTTGCTGTATTACTTTCTAAGGCACTATGTCCTATCGCTGTATTAGCAAGACCAGTTTGATTATCCTGTAATGCTAATGATCCAACTGCTGTATTGTTTGTGCCTGTAGTGTTTGCTGTTAAGGCTGCATAACCAACAGCAGTATTGTTATGTGCTGTTGTATTTGCATCTAAAGCACTTTGTCCTACTGCAACATTTTGTGTACCTGTTGTATTTACCATCATAGCGTTTGTACCTACAGCAGTATTAGCTTCTGCTGTTGTATTAGCACTTAAAGCATTTGTACCTAAACCTACATTATTATTACCAGTTGTGTTAGCGTCTAAAGAAAAAATACCAACAGCTACATTATTTACACCAGTAGTGTTTGCGAATAAAGCCTGATNTACCAANNGCTNTNTTNTTATNTGCTGTTGTATTGTTTTTTAAAGAATCATGTCCAACAGCTACATTATTTTTACCTGTTGTATTATCTTCCATTGAATAGTATCCAACAGCGACATTGTTTCTTCCTTCTGTATTAGTTTTTGCAGCATTGCTACCGACAACAGTATTACTATGACCTGTTGTAGTGTTCAATAAAGCAGCATTACCAACTGCTGTATTATCATCTGCCGTAGTTGCATCTTCTAAAGAATTTACTCCTATGGCTACATTACCTATACCTGTAGTGTTTGTTCTTAATGAATCTTTACCTACAGCAACATTATTATTACCTGTTGTAAGATCTTCTAAAGCTAAATATCCAACTGCTGTATTACTATCTCCTGTAGTTAATGCTGTAAAAATATCAACNCCTAAGCCTGTATTATAGTTTGCTGCATCAATNGTNCCTGTAGCATCGTCTCCAATCATAANTGAAGAAGTNCCAAANGTTTTNNNTGTTGGTCCNCTNCTTACTGNTCCCCATGATACATCTGTACCNTCTGACTTAAGTACAGTACCATTTGAACCNATNGATAAAGCTGCAGGGTCTCCTGCACTATCTCCATATATTATACTTCCACGAGCAAGTGAAGCCATTTTAGCTATTGTAACTGCGTTGTCTGCTAGNTCTGCGGCAACTATTGTTCCGTTTACTATACTTGCGCTTGTTACACTATTTGCTGCTAATTGGTCTGCTCCTACGGCATCATCAGCTATTTTTGCTTGTGTGACTGCATCATTATTTATTTTTGCTGTTTCTACTGCATTATCAGCCATCTGTGTTACTGTAATTGTATTCATTGCTATCTGAGTAGCTGTTACATTGTTTTGTGCAATATGAGTAGATGTTATAGCATTATCAGCCACAAGAGTGCCCGACACAGCATTTGTTGCTATGTGGACAGCGGTAATCGCATTATCGGCTATCAATGTGCCTTGTATTGCGTTTATTGCTACTAGTTCTGCTGGTATTGTTGTTCTTGCCATATTATCCTTCTAGTGTCTCTATTCTTGATTTTAAATCTTGTATTACTGTGTCTTGTTCTTTAATTGCATTTACTAATAATGGTACAACTGAAGCGTAGTTCATCGAATAAGCTGAATTCCAGTTTTCTGTTCCATCATCTTCGTCGGGGTTATATTTTAATGATTCTGGTATTATACTTTCTACTTCTTGTGCTATAAAACCAAACTCATAATTGTCTGCCATTGACCTATTTTGATTAATTTCTAATTGTCTATTAATAGTTTGGAATCTTTTTCCTGTTAATTGTTTTACTTTGCTCAAAGCACTAGAAATTGTTGTAATGTTTGTTTTTCTTCTTCTATCTGACCCAGTAACATAAGACCCGTCAGTTCTTACATCAACTGAAAAGTCTGAGCCTGAAGTGCCTGGATAAGATGTTCCAGAAGCATTTGTTCCGTGAAATCTAAATTCTGCTTGAGTACTTGCAGTAGAACTATAAGTAGATCCGTTTAATACAGACATACCTGGATAGTTTGCCCACACTCTATCAATTGCGAGTCCTTGATAAGGAAACAGAGTTGCTTTTGCGTGTGACCCACTTCCTGCTAGTGTTGTTCCTGATTTACCAACAATTTGAACTGCTAAACTGTCTGATGTTTGGGCAGTATTTTTAACATGGAAATCTAATGAGCCTTCTTCTGAGTTATTCGTACCAGTTAGTGCTGTAGCACCAATAGCAGCATAGAAATTATCTTGAGCACTCGCTGTATCTCCACCTAACCATTGTAGTAATGCTAGTTTATATCCACTGCCAACATAGCCATAAGTGTTTAGAGTCATTTTTAGTTCATAATCTGAAGGTTGATTTACATCTGGTCTTGATTTTGAAATTTCGTAAAAAGAAACAGGATTATCTGTATTTACACCATATCCAAAGTTACCACTTCCATCAATGTGCATAATAGAATCACCTAAATTACCATGCCCTATACCCCAAGTATCTGTTCCACAACTATAAGGATTAATTCCCATAATAAACTTATTAGTAGAAGTTGGAGCTCCGTCAGATAAAAATTCATTAGATGCAGCACCATTTAAAACAGTAATACCTACTTCTGCTACATCTGAGTTTGCTACTCTAAATTGCCCCCAACTATAATCAGTGCTTATAATACCAGCTCTTCCGCCGTCAATTTGGAACTTACCAGAAGGTGCAGTTGTTCCGATTCCAATACTTCCATCTTTAAGAATACGCATTCTTTCAGTTGCAGTTGTATTGTTTGCTGATGCTGTATAAAATCTAATATTAGAATCTGCATCACCACCTGATATAGTAATGCCACCCTGACTTTTACTTGTATTAATAAATGTGCCTGTGTTAGGGTCTCTTTGTGTATTTAACTGTAAGGAAGTACCATCAAAATCTACAAAACCACCATCTGTAGTACCACCTAATAAAAGCTCTCCTGCAGTTTGGTTTCCTCTATTTATAGAGCTATCTCCACCAATTACAACTCCACCTGTTAATGTTCCACCACTAAGATTTAGTTTGCTACTTAAATCTACATTTGAGTTAAGTAGTAAAGTTAGGGGTGCTTTCTTTAAATTATTTGAATCGCTTGTATCTCCAAGCAGTACAAAGTCTCCTGCAACAGGTGTTACTTCTGTCTGTGATGAAATCATTGCTTTATTTAGATGATTGGTCGTAATTACGCCATCAGCTATTTTAGCNGCTTCGATTGCATCATCTGCTATTTGGGTTACTGTGATTGTGTTTTGAGCAATGTGTGTTGCTGTGACTGCATTATCTGCTATGAGGGTACCAGACACAGCATTCGTAGCAATATGAACTGCTGTGATTGCGTTGTCTGCTATCAGTGTGCCTTGTATGGCATTGACTGAAACAACATGTGATGAAACTGTTGTTATTGCCATATTAACCCTCTAAAGTTGTTACTCTTGCTGTTAGAGCTTCTATTTTAGCGTCTGCTTCTTGTAATGCTTTTGTAAGTATTGATACCATAACTGGATAGTTAAGAGCTTTATATTGTGTTGTACTACCTTCTTCTGCATCAGTATCTGTTGGTGGAGTTTTGACAAGATTAGGATATAGTTCTTCTACTTCTTGGGCTACAAAACCTATACTACTTTGTGTACTTCCATCTTCTGCTTTTTCTTTCCAATCAAAACTTACTGGATTTAATTTTTTAACATTTTCTAATTGACTTGGTAGAGTAACTATGTTTTCTTTTAATGCTCTATCTGATTCACTCAAACTACCTGAGATTGTAAGATTACCACTACTATCAAGGACAGCTTTTTGAGAACCATCTATCCAAATATAAAAAGCAGATGAACCTCTTGCAGAATCAGGGTCAACTGAAATCATTGATGATGCTGTACTTGATGAATATAAACAGAACGTACCTGCTATTTCATCATTACCACTTATAGCACTTATACCTGCTGCATTTGAAGCTGAAATTTGTGTGACTTGTATTTGACCTCTTTGATTTGTACCTCTTAAAGAAGTATCTCCCATAAGTAATTCTCCATTACTTGTAAGTCTCATTCTTTGGTCTAGAGAACTACCATTAGAAGTGTAAAAGTCTAAATACCCTGCTTTGTTACCTGAAGTTGCATTATCTTTTCCTCCATGTAGAGAAGCAAAAACATCTGACCTTGATACGCCATCATCTGTGATACCACCAAGCTCTAGTAATCCACCTTTGTTTGCACTCTGTCCGCTTCTATTGATTAGCCTAAGTTTTGCTACATCTCCAGTAGCACCGCTATGCTTGATTGTTGGACTTATTGCATCACCGCCAGAAGTAATATGCACTTCACCAGTTCCTAATATTCGCATCAATTCACTAGAACTAGCACCACCAGATGCTGTCCTAAAAGCTGTAATACCAGCAGTTCCACTAGCACCATAAGAAACTACTCTTGATACGCCACTTGAAAAGTCGATAGCAGCAGTAGATGTTCTATCATCTGCTAAAGCACCTGTTATAGCTAATGCACCATTGACTGTTAGTTTTTCAGTAGGACTGGTAGTTGCAATTCCAACTTTGCCTGTTCCACCATCTATTCTCATGGCTTCACCAGCAGTTTTTACTCTAAACTGTATGCCATCATCACCATTTTTGTTTTCTATTACGGCACCTTCAGCAGATGTATACATACCCATTCTGTAAGTAGAAGTACCACCAATTTGAATAGCTGGATTTGTTGTATCGCCTGTAGCATTACTAGAACCTACGTGTAGATTTGCGTTTGGAGAACCAACACCAATACCTGCTTTTCCGTCCTCTCCAATTTTAAATAAAACATCATTACTGGCATCTACTGCTGTTTGATTTTTTCCTATTACAAATACTTGGTCTGTAGCACTATCGTTGGAATCAATATTAATTCTTAAACTATTAGGTGTATTTAAAGCAAAATTTTGTGATGTTGAAGTTGCTATACTTCCTGCTGCTAAAGTGAGTCCATTAACTGTACCTGCAAATGTTGCATTTTCTGAACTATCAAATGTTAATGCTACTGCGTCTGCAGAAGTACTAATACTTGTGGCTGTTTCTAATGCGTCTGAGAATAAACATTTTTTAAGTGCGCTGTCTGTTGCATCAAATAATAATAAGTGGTCAGCTGCTACCGCAGTCACTTCTGTTAGTCCTGATATTGCTGTAGCATTTAAACTTGCAGCACTATTTATTGTTGTCTGACTGTGTGTCATTACCTCTATGCTTGAACCATTTGGCGGTGCAGTAGAGAATGTTAAAGTAGTTCCTGATACAGAATATGTATTCTTAAACTGATAGACACCATCTATATAAACTTGTGTATTATTTTCTGAGTTTGGATTGAGACCTAGTGTAAATGTGGTGTCTGAGCCATCTCCACTAAAGTTGTCTACATTTAGTCCATCTCCTTGTACTGCTGCGGATATTGAATGTACTGTAAGTACCCTACCTGCAACTGGTGCGTCTGCCATTGTTAGTGTTGCACCACTTACGCTGTATGCATCATGCGCTTGGTATACACCATCTATGAATACCATTACAAATTTTTCATCAGTAACAGATTGAGACATAGTAAATGCTACTCTACTTCCGTCTGTAGCTGGTGTAGTAGTGCCATCAAATATGTCAGTTAAGAATCCATTTGAGCCACCGCCTCCAATTTCTCCAAACTCACTTCCGTTATGTCCTTCAAACTTAGATGTTGTTGTATTAAACCTAAACTCTCCTGCAGTACCGCTTGGTCTTTGTGCAGTTGTTCCTTTTGGTAATGTTACAGCTCCTGTACCACTAAGTACTACATCATCTGATATTTGGTCGCCTGTAACTTGGTTATCATCAATATGTCTGGTAAGAATAGAGTTAGACGCAATCTTAGTAGCATTTATAGCATTATCTGCTACATTGCTAGTAGCGATGGTATTTGCAGCTATATCAGCTGATACAATACTACCATTTACAATACTGGCAGAAACTACTGAGTTTGCAGCTAGTTGGTCTGCTCCTACAGCGTCATCTGCTATCATAGATTGTTCTACTGCGTCTGCTTGTATAGTTGCTGACCCTGTTACATTTCCTGAGCCATCAAATGATGCAGATGTCCAAACAACATCTCCTGTCATTCCTATTGTTCTTCCATTTGTTAGTGTGGCTGCTGAACCTGTTGTATTTTGATTACCTGCTGAGTTTACACCAGGTAAGTCAATATTTGCTGAACCATCAAAAGATACTCCACCTATAGTTCTTGCAGTTGTTAAAGTAGCTGCTGAACCAGTAGTATCTTGGTTAAGTGTTCCAACTACTAAATCTATTGTTCCGTCACTATCTTCGTATGTTGCTGTAATACCTGTTTCAGTATTGCTTGAGAACATAGCTCCGACAGTATCTTGTACAACTTCGGATAAGTCTATGTTTGCTGACCCATCAAAAGATACGCCATGAATAGTTCTTGCAGTTTCTAAAGCAGTAGCTGTAGCGGCATTTCCAGTTGTATCTTGGTTGAGTGTGCCAACTACTAAATCTATTGTTCCATCAGAGTCTTGATATGTTGCAGTGATTCCAGTTTCTGTATTTGAACTGAACATAGCACCAACAGTATCTTGAACAACTTCTGATAAATCAATATTTGCTGACCCGTCAAATGATACGCCATGAATGGTTCTAGCATTTGCGAGTGCTGTTGCTGTGTCTGCATTACCTGTTACATTACCTTCTAAATTTGCTACAAGAGTTCCTGTTGTAATTGTTAAGTTACCTGTAGAAGCTCCTGTGAATGTTCCTGTTCCTACTATAAATTTATCTGCACTTTCATCAAATCCCATAAANGCNTTTGCAGAATCTCCTCTTTCCATAACGATACCCATATCNTTTGCAGGAGANCCTGTAGTTCCGTTACCTANCTCAATTAATCTGTCTGAAATTACTGAGTTTGTAGTATTTAAAGTAGTCGTTGTACCATTAACAGTTAGATTTCCACCAATAGTTGTATTTCCTGATACTGTTAATGCTGTTTGTGTCTGGTTAATTGTTACGTTATCACCCATGTATGTAGCAAGGTCTGACAAAGCAACTTGTTTCATTGTTCCGTTGTCATTTATAACAACTCTATCTGCATTTGCTAGTGTGGTGCTGATGGCAGCAGTATCTCCGTCCATAATATTGAGTTCTGCTGCAGTTGTAGTAACTCCGTCTAGTATATTAAGTTCTGCAGTAGTTGATGTTACACCATCTAATAAGTTTAGTTCTGCTGCTGTGGAAGTGACTCCATCAAGTATATTNAGTTCTGCAGCTGTTGANGTAACTCCATCTAATATATTTAGTTCNGCAGCNGTTGATGTNACNCCNTCTAATATGTTTAGTTCTGCGGTAGTTGATGTAACTCCGTCAAGTATATTCAGTTCTGCGGCTGTTGAAGTTACNGCTGTNCCTGCAAGTGATAAACCTGTTATGTTTGGACTTGTTAAAGTTTTATTTGTGAGTGTCTGTGTTAGTGCNCTTTCATCTGCAACAGCTATTTGTGCTCCCATACCACTATGGGCTGAACACCAGTAATAAAGTAATGTAGGTGCATCTTGTTCAAGTGCAATTTCTGTATATGCTCCAGCATTTCCTGGAGTTCCCACTTTATTATAAATTGTATATCCACTAGATATTTCTGAGCCATTTGCAGCTGTTCCTATTCTTAGTGGGTGGCTTGAGTTAGATGAATCTGATTGGTCAAATCTATAGACTACACTTGGAGTTAATTTTGCAATTGCTTGTGTTCCACCATCAAGTGCATATTTATTTCCACTATCACTAACTACTGTGACTGTTATTTTATGGTAATATGGTGCGCTTGTGTTATTTAGTTGTTGTTGTACTGTTAAGTCAACTGCACCATCTCCTGCGTCATCATAAGCTGCAGTAAGATTTGTATGAGAGCCATTTGTTACAAGTTGACCCCCAACAATATCTTGCACATCTTCTGTGCTAGTGCTATCTGCTACTACTAAGTCTATTGTTCCGTCTGAGTCTTGATAAGTAGCTGTAATATTTGTTTCAGTATTACTACTAAACATTGCTCCNACAATGTCTTGTACTTCTTCTGTTGATAAACCAGAGTCAGCTGCAAAAACTAAATCTGAGCCATCTGATTTTAATACTTGACCGCTTGAACCTAAAGCTAGTGCAGATGGATTGCCTGATGAATCTCCAACTATTATTTTACCTCTAGACAGTCCTGCCATTTTTGCTAAAGTAACGGCATCGTCAGCTATCTTTGCTGTTGTTACATTTGAGTCTACTATATTTGCAGTAACTACTGCGTCATCAGCTAGTTTAGCAGCTGTGACTGCATCTGCTCCAAGTTGGTCTGTTGTTACTTGTCCATCATCAATATGTTTAGTAAGAATACTATTTTGCGCAATCTTTGTGCTATCTACAGCATTATCAGCTATATTGCTTGTTGCAATAGTGTTAGCAGCTATATCTCCTGATACGATAGTACCATTTACTATTTTTGCAGAAGTAATAGCATTATCTGCTATCTGCAAAGTAGTAACCGCATTGGTTGCTATTTCACTAGACCCTACTGCATTTTCTGAAATGATAGAAGAAGTTACAGCATTATTTGCTGGAAAAGTATCTACTGGTCGTTTACCTATATATGCCATTATGTTTGCTCCATGACGGATACGATTGTATCTATTGAACTGGCCGTGTCAGACTGAACTTTTATTATGTCGCCTGTTTCGAGTACTAGTTTTTGGTCACCACCGACTGCTACAAGTGCTCCACCTTCGAATACTTCTGCATTTTTTACAATGAAAAAATGAGCAGAAGCTGAACTATCAAGCACTCGAATACTAACTTTTACAGGGCTAGTACTTGTTACATTTGCACAAGTAAGTCCTATTACAGTAGTAGTAGTTGCTGATGGTACAGTATACACTGAAACTTCAGATGTACCTGTAGCTGCTGAGGCAGCGTTTTTAAATGTATTTGCCATAATTTTATCCTAGTGCTATTGCGAGTGCGATAACATCATCTTCGATAGCTTGTGCTACTATTGCATTGTCTGTTTTGCGAAGATATATCTTTCCGTCTACTGCGCTTATTGCGAGTTCCCCAATATCTATATCACTTGTAGTAGGTGCTGTTGTATTGGTTGTATTTCTTTTTAATTTAATTTGTTGAGTCATTAGCTATATGTTCCTCCATCAATGTTTTGCATTTGGAACCCAGACCCTGTTGAGACTAAAATTTGTCCACTAGAGCCATGAGAAGTTAATCCTGTGCCACCATATGCAGTACCTATAGCAGTACCCTGCCATACACCACTTCCAATAGTTCCTGTTACTGTTAAGTTTGATAAGCTATCAATTGCAGCTTCGAGTGTTGATTCTGTTGTAGCATCTATTGCGTCTACATTTGTTAGTGTTAAAGTTCCAGAACTATCTGAGAAAGGAACTGAAGAACCAACTGTAAGACCTGTATTTCCTGTTTCAATATTTGCTTTTAATGTACCTATACTACCACTGAATACATTTGAAGTATCTGTAGCGTCAGGAATAAATGCAAACTTATTATCAGATTCATCAAATCCCATGAAAGCACTTTTAGCTGCTCCACCTGCGTTGTATTTCATCTTAATACCACGGTCTAGGTTATCATCGCTTCCATCTGCTCCAATTTCAAAGATTGGGTCTGCTATTGAAACTGTTGTTGAGTTTACAGTTGTTGTTGTACCTGCTACAGTTAAGTTGCCTGTAACTGTCATATTATCATTAACAGTAACTTCTGAAGTTGTGTGTCCAATAGATATTGGAACACCAGAATTTGCTGTACCAATAGCAATACCACCTGTAGTATCAGTAGTATCAATATCAATATCATCTGTTGCGTCTATGTCTAAAGTTGTTGCATTGAGGTCTATTGCTCCATCTACTGTGAGTGAGCCATCTATGTCTGTATTATCTAAATTTGCAACTCCGTCAACATCTATATTTCCAGATACATCTAAAGTTGCTGTATCTAGTTCTCCTGTTAGAGTTATATTTCTGAATCCTGTTACATCTTTATTACTATCAACTACTACACCTTTACTAGCTACTACTGTTCCTACTGTAGAGCCATCTAATAGATTGAGTTCTGCTGCTGTAGATGTGATACCATCTAATGCTGAGTTTATTTCTGTTGCTGTTGCTGTGACTAGAGTGTCTGAGCCTGAGGTGCCTAAGTACAATGCTGATGTTCTCAACTCTGAAGTCGATTTATTTGCGTCTACAATTATAACCGAACTTGCTGTAGTTGTACCATGAGCATGGTCCATTAGATTGCTGAAGTAATTACCGCCTATTACTGTTACAGCATTTGAGTTTGCAGGGTCACCAATAAATAGCCTTTGTCCCATGTTGCTCTGAGTACCAGAGCCACCTGAAAACGCTAATTCCCCTGCATTCAAAGAACTTGGCGCGGTACTACCAGTCGTTCTTTTAATTTTAATTATGTTTGTTGCCATTTTATTTTCCTAGAACGAGCCACCGTCTAAAGTGAAGCTCGTAGGGGAAGAACCCCCTGCTGAGGCAATTGTATGCCATTCGAATCCACCTGATACTTGTCTGTAAACTAGTAATTCTTCTGTTGAGGTATTGTACCATAAGTCTCCTTCTGCTACATTATCTCCTGAAGGAGTTGCGGATTGTCTAAAAAACTGGTCTGCTAAATCAGCTAATGCATCTTGTACGTTTCCACCAGGCAATGAGCCATGTTGTGTATAAGTTACATCTGAAGCCAGTCCTAAAGCTGTTATTAAATCTGTGCTTGTTGTTACTGTAATCGGATTATCACTCTGATTAAGTGTTACCTCTGTATTAGTCTCATTTACAGTTACATAGGTTGGAGTTTCTGTTACGGTTACTGTGATAGCCATTATCTTGTTACTTGTGGTGTAAGTGTTACCTTACCCTGCAGTATTCTTGTTATTGCACCTGAAGATGCGGTGATTTCCACATCATATACGTATATGCCTTCTTCAATTGCACCTGTAGCCGTTGCTGTCATAGATAAAGTTATCTGCCCTGCACTCGCGTTGGTTATCGATGCGGTAATTGTACCCACCACGGTATCTGAATCGTGGCTTGATCGAAACTGCGAAGCAGCCGAGTACCCAGACAAGTTCATGACTGAATCGTTTTCCTTAAGCGTTAGCAACCTTGTAAAAGTCGCTCCTTGCTCTATCGTGAAATTATAGGTTCCTGCTGCCATTTTATTATTTTCTCCATGTTTATAATTATACCAAAAATTAAGGTAAGTGTCAAGAAATATTTTCTAGGTGGGGTATGCTAGAAGTATTATTTTGGGTATTTATCCTTTACTGCCTTTCTACCTAAATAAAAGTTTCCTGTTTTAGCATCTGCTCCAAGTTTGCCTGCATCTATATCATGATAAAGTTTATCTAGTTGTAATGCAAGCTTTTCATAATAAGCAGCTCTTTTATCAGCTGTTGTATTATTTGTTTTTAATAAATTTATATTCATGTATACCTCGATACTATTATTCTTTGAGTTATGTCGTGGTATTTATCTTTTGAAAACTTTAATACAAAAGACCCTGACATACTTCCTGTTAATGTTAAATCTCCTCCAGAATATGTTCCTGCTGAAGTTCCATCTAAAAATATTTCTGTTCCTGTTGGACAACCTGTTATTGTTACTGTGCCTTCTAACGGAATCGTTGTTGCTGAAAAACTTAGACTGAAACTATGGTATGCTACTAATCCATCTTCAGCGTCATTTACATACCATCTATCACATTCTGGTATTTGTTCCAAATCTAAGGTCATGTGTGAATTACCTGCAGCTGCTTGAGTACTAATTATATTAGAATCTGTAGGAGCATCACTAGCCCATTGAATATCTTTATTTGAATTATAAAAAATATGATATGTTGTCATAATCCTAATCCTCCTGTAAAATCTTTTGCTTTAAAAATTATGTAAGCGTAGTATATTGATTGTTTATTCTCTCCGAACACTTCTGCGGGTGCTGTTCCTGCTCCATCGTCTCCTACTTCTACAGTTCTTCCAAATTCATAATTTACTATTGTAAGATTCGTACTATTTACACTTATTCCTACTCCTACATCTTCTCTTTCTTCCCAATCACTAGTTTCTTCATCATCTAATTGGTCAAAACCTGCTTCTGCTACAAATTTATGAGATGGCGTATACATTCTTTGAGCAACTCCACTTGAAAGATCACTTGCATAACACCATCTTACTGCAACTGTAGGAGTGTATCCTAAACCATGTGCAATTGCAGTGCTGGTAGTGAAGGTCGCATAGTTCGGTGCAGCTGAAAGAATCCCCTCTCCTTTTGCATGTATAGTAAGTCCTCTTACGGCTCTTGAATCAAATGCAAGAGGAGTAGTATCAGTAGTATCAGTTACATCTTCATTATTTTGTGATACAAACAATCCATAATCTGACCCTCTTTGTCCTAGTATTACTCTATTTCCCATGATTAAAATAAAGATGAAGTAAGAAAACCTCTTATAACTGCAACAGTAAATGTTGCTGAAGTGTTTCCTCCGTTTGATAGTGTTCCTGAAGTTGTTCCAGTAAATCCTGCATTACCAAATTTACTTGTAGTAACACTACTCGTCAGCTCTTGTCCTGATAAGTCTGATGAAGCAAAAGCATTACTTGTAAATAAAAAATTTCCTGTACCTAAGTTTGCATGAGGAACTGTAGCTGATGAACTTGCATTTACATTAATACTTGCTGTTGCGTTTGTTCCAGAAGTAGGAACTACTTGAAATTGTCCTAAATCTATTGCTCCAGAAACTGACCCGACATTATCTGTATTAAAAATTAATTGGTCTGCTGTACAGCTTGTAATATCATCGCCTGTTCTAGATATATACAGACCNTACTTTCCTGCTGAATGTCCTAAATTTGAATTTGTGCTTTTACCTAGTATTATTCTATTTGCCATATTAACTCCAAAGACTTGCGTCCGTCATTTTTCCATATTGTAAAGGTATTCTCAATACAAAAAATTTAAAATTTGTTGCAGTTCGAGGATTGCTTGAAACTGCTCCATTAGCACTTGGGCTGCCAAATTTTGCAGGAATTATATGTGTTGTTGATGTTTCTGTCATATTTACTTTTTCGTGATATTCTTCAGTAGAGCTACTAAAATCATAGTCTTCTATTGTTCCTGCTGCATCGTCCATTGAAACTACTAATGGTATATATCCTAGATTTCCTTTTGTTGCTGCCCAGTTAACTCCTGTGGTAGTGCTTTGGTTTCCTCCTGCAAAAGTCATTCCACTTCTTGCTGAAGTAGAATCAAAAATTAAAGGCTCACTTGGATTGAGTACATTATCTCCTGGTTGAGATACTTTTAATACATAAGTACTTCCATCGTTGCCTAATAATACTCTATTTGCCATAATTAATCCGTTATTAAAATTCTGTTATTTCCACCATCTAGTGTGATGTTTCCTCCACCAACTGTTATAGTTGATGCTGCGTTTATTCTATCTCCATTGATTGAGCCTGATACCACCATATCTCCTTTTATAAAAGCTGCTACTGATGACCAAGAACTTCCTCCATATTTAAAAGAAGCTGAATCATTACCATTCTTCATTATAACTATATCATTTGCTATTGGGTTTCTACCTGCTTTTGCCTGCCACTCAGAATTAGTAGGTGCATCAGTACCACCTGAATCATCTATAATAAGGAATGTAGGAAGATTAGGACTACCTGCTGGGCCTGTCGGGCCTGTTGGTCCTGTTGGGCCTGTTGGTCCTGTTGGGCCGCCTGGTCCTGTTGGACCTGGACTACCGGGGCTACCATTACTTCCATCACTTCCGTCACTTCCGTCACTTCCATCACTACCTGCTGGGCCTGTTGGGCCTGTTGGACCTGCTAATGAAAAGCTACCTGCTAGTGATAAAGCCCCTGAACTTGCAGTATATTTTAAATGATTAGTTCCATCTCCTAAGAAGAAGTTACCTGTGGTGTCCATGTAAAAACCATTGTCATTATCTGTAAATGATGTTTTATTTGGTGTATGAAACTTACCTGTTCCACCAGTAGCACCAAGTGTTAAAGCACTTGATACACTTAAATCATTTGTAAAGTTTGTATTTGCAGTTATTTTATCTGCACTTAGTGTGCCATCTACAATTACACTTCCATCAAAAGTTTCTACAACTAATGCACTGAAATCTGCCGCATCAGCTTCTGATGCAGTAGTAGTTGCAGCTGCAGTATATATTCTAGTACCTGCTTTATTTGCGCTATTATCTGTGACTGTTATTCTGTCATTTGGTCTAATAGTACCATCAGAGGCTGCTGCTATTACTAGAGCTGCTACAGCATTTGCATTTGTATCATCTAATGTTCCCACCCAATTTGTAACATTTGCTGCGCTCAATCCACTAGTAGTTGATTCTTCAAAATTAAATACACTTCCGCCACGAACACCAGCTGCTCCGTCACTACCTGAGCTACCGTCTGCTCCGTCTGCTCCTTCTGTTACTTTAGTAATAGTTACAGAACTTGTATAAGTATTGTCTGCTCCTGCATTTCTTTCTGCAGTAGTACTTGTTACAGTTGCAGTAACTACAACTGAAGTATTACTATTGCCCATGTTTGTTTTTGATAATACTCTAGTATCTCCACTTCCTGTCAAAGTAACCGAAGGACTAGTAGTAAAAACTGCTGCTGCTGATAAATTATGTCTGTTTGCTGTAAATGTTATATCATTTGGACTTTGTAAAACACCACTTGAATTTGCTAAAAATGCTCCCGCGTCTGCTTGTAATACTACATCATATAAAGTACTTGGTATAACTGTTGTTGCATTTGCTGGGCCATGAAACGCTGAGTATAGTACTTTTGATTTATTCTGTCCACCAGAAGTTAATAATACTCTTTTACCATGTCGAATCCAATAATATCTTTGTGCATTGTCTGCTCCTACAGCATGAGCAAATACTTTTGTTGCTCCATCTGTTTTATGAAGTAATGTTCTATTATTTGCATTTGAATCTGTACTTATATGTATTTCTGTGAACATATTATCAGTAAATGGACTTGCATTTGTCCAAGCTAAGTCTATTGTTCCAATATTTGTAGCCGTTGCTGATAATCCACTAGGTGCACCTGGAGAAGCTGTTATACCACTTCTTTGGTCATTTCCTGACACACTAGGTAAACTTGGTTTGGATATAGTATAGAAACTATCATCATACTCTTCTGCAGATATTTGTGCTGAACAATCTTTATTAAAATTAATATTTTGTATTCTAAATATCTTTTGGTCAAACCCAAATTTATCATGAGTTACAGATATAGTATCACCTACTGTAAGTAATAAAGCTTTGGGCCCAAGTTTAAAGTCTATCATCATGTTAAATCTAGACTTTCTTAAAAAGTTTTCTACATTTATACGAGCATTGTAATAACTTGAAATAGAAGCTACATTTACAGTTCCTGATTTAATAACATTTTTATCTGCTCTTAAATAATTAGAATCGTAGAATGATACAGCTGTTCCTTTAAATTGATTTCCTGGGTCTAATATAGAAGAACTTACTGTATTATAAGATTTTGAAGGCCCTGCGTCTTTTATATTTATATTTCCGAGTATGTCTTCTTCTCTTATAACTCTTGGGTTATGCTCTACTCCTTTAGTATATCCACTATAACTTCCTGTATTTGAAGCATTAATTATTGTGCTAGTAATTGCATCTGTTGTTGTTTCGATTTTGAGAATATATTTTCCACCTTCATAAGATAATATTCCATTAAATTGTTGTAAGAAACCATTTATATTTTCAAATACAGATTTAGAAGTATCTACAACACCTGAAGTTTGGTGCCTAGTAACATTTCTTTGATGAGAAGAATCCCAACCTAAGTATCTCCAATACTTTACAAAATCTGCATCATATAAACTATATCCAGTATCAAATCCTTTTGTATCAGTATTATACTCAGCTACATAATTTTTATATAAACTATTAGATTGTCTGGATAAATTTATAGTGGTGCTTGATATAGTACCATTAGTATTTAATTTATATAAAGGCACTGAAGTAAGTGGGCCTGTAAAACCAGTAGGATTAGTTCCAGTTGGCTTTGTTGATTTTACTCCTGCTGAAGTAACTCTATAATATCCTGCATCGGTATAAATTATATCTCCGACACTATAGCTGTGACAGTTTTTGATAAACATTTTTGAGAACTTACCATATACTTCTTCAAATACTGTAAAGTCTGTTCCTGCTGAATCTGTAAAATCTCCTTTAGATTTTACTTTACCCATAGATACCACAGTTCCTGAACTTGTGCCATCTGAAGTTAACACATATCTATCTCCAACAGTTGCTGTTTTTGAGCCAGTAACTGTATGAGTTCCTCTAGTGTCGCAGGTTCTTGCTGCTAATAACCAATCTGATAAAGATAAATCATCATTAACATCTAAACCTTTTCCATATATTTTGGAAGTAGTATAATCAAGTAATTGTATAGCTGGGTTTATGCTAATTCTTTTATCACTTGTAGATATACTTGGTAAAAGTTCATAAGTATATACAGCACTATCAGATGTAATCACATCATCAGGATCTGGCTCTAGTCCAGCTGTCCATGGTTGTGATATAGTTGCTACTCTTTCACTTCCATCATAGTCTGTTATTAGTCTTTCTTGTGTTTGTTTTTGTTTTACTCCATCTACTGTAACTACTTTTGTTAATCTAATGATGTAACCATTATAAGCATCATCTGTTGAGCTAGCTCCACTTGCTAGTTTTATTTTGTCTGTAGATACTATTGTTTGAGAGCCAGAAGTAGCTCCAGTCGAATTACCGCCTGTATGTGTAAGTGTTGTTCCTGAAGTATCAAAAATAAAACTTTTGTCATAGTATGAATAAGCTAAATCTTCAAATCTAAAGTTCATTAAACCTGCTATATCTGCAAATCCTGTATCAAACCATGCAGGATTACTTCCTGTATCAATAGTCATAGGAGCATTTGTTGGTGTGCTTACTGTAACGTCTACTGATAGTGTTGCTGGAACAGTTCCACTATGCTCTTTATGGTTATATGTTACCATGTTCCAATCTGTTCCATTGCCGTCTGTCATATAGAAAGCTGTTATACTTGGAACACCATCAGTATATCCTAATTCTGGTGGAGAACTAAATCTGAATCTTTGATTTGTATTTCCCTCTGAATCTACAAAAGTCCATTTATCTATAATAGTAACATCACTATTTAAAACAGCGTTTGTATCTGTTCTTTTTAAAGTTACAACATCTCCAACTTTAAAGTTTGAAGCACTTTGTCCTGATTGACCAGTATGACTATAACTATAATCATAGTTGAAACATTCTATTTCTTTTCCTCTCACTACATATTCTATCTCAGGTACTGTTGTAGCATCTTCTGATATTTCGCAATCTAAAACAACATATGCTGTGTCCAACATTCTGTGATTTGGACTCCAATACTCTTCTTCTCCAGTAAAGTAATCATTTTGTCTTTTAAAACCAGGACTTTGAGATATAGAAACTAAAGTATCGTCTGCTTTTTGATCAGGACTACCAGTATGTACGGTTAATTGCATATTGTTTGGTTGACTTAATTTTATTGTTTCTCCATCAAGAACACCACCACCATCAGAATCAGTAGCTGTTAAACTTGGTAAACTGTCATTAGTAGTATTGTAATGATTATAGTATGCCTCTACTTGTTCTTGTTCATATCCAAATCCATCATCTCCATATCCGACAAAAGCATTATTAGGAGTATAATTCGTAGTAGTAGAGCCAGTTACTCCAACTCCTGATTTTTTAACTCCACCTAAAGTTGTTCCTAAATCTTGTCTACCTCTACAAAATACTTCTATGCCATCAACCGGAGTTGTTAGTGAATCATCTCTATCATCTGCATCTTCTTTATTTATACATACTAGAGGACTTCCATCAATATATAAATCATAAATTCCACCTATCTTTCCTTCTGAAAGTACATATGCTATAAATATGTTATTTGCATCATTTGATTTTGTATCAACAAATACAGGTAATCCTGCTACTCTATCTATTCCGTATACTATTGGGATTGTTTTGCCTTGTAAAGAAAAATTTAAATTTACATCTCTTTCTACTTCTACATCTTCCATGTAGGTTTTTACTTTTACTTTACCATACCACTTTTTCTTAGTCTTAATTCTCATTTCCTGCTCTATGGCAGTATATGTTGCTAAAATATTTGTGGTTTGTTCTGCGTGCAGAAATCCTAAATCATCTGCGTACTCAGGACGAAGTGCAGCCTCAGGTTGTCCCCTGTTATTAGCATCTGCAGCCCTATGAATCTTATCATTTGTTATTCTTCCTTTTATTTGAGCAAAATCTCCCCAATGACTAGTAAGTGTCCATTTTACTCGAAGACCTGATGTAGGATTATCTGATATGCTAGTACCATTTATAATTCCTTTGAATATAAGTACAGGAGCTCCTGTAATTGCTCCTGTTTCTGGGTTTAAAAATGCTTTATATACAAATACTTCTCTATTATGGTATGATTTTAAAGATGAATCATTTATTTCCCCAATAGGTCCTTTTAATTCATCTGATACTACTTGAAGTGTTATTGATGTGCCAGTTGATTGATTGCTTAATGTATCATCGATAGTGGCTAACACTAATTGGGTGTTACTATTTTTTATGCCTGTTATTTTAAAATGTCTGCCACTATTTGCTCCACCTGTGACTAGTATTTTGTCTCCTTCTCTAAATCCTTTTTGTACAAAATCAATTCCTGATGTAGTTGGAACACTTAAAGTAGAAGAAGATACAGTTATTTCAGAACTAGTAACACTTAGATTTAAAGATTCTGCTGCAAACTCTAGTGTCATTCCTGATGCTCTTGCTTCTACGGTTTCTGAATAAGCACTAACATTTAATATTTTATCTGCTATGTATGTTTGGGAACCATTTGCATTTCCATCAGTATCTAAACTTCCATCGTCAAAACCTATATTATGGCCAGCATCAGTATAATATGCATATCTTACTGCATCAGTACTAAATTTACCATTGAGCATGGCCTTACTTGGTCTTTCGAATTTAATTAAATGGCAATAAGAAAACGGCTCATTATTTATGAGTACCTTTCTTAAATCGGTGCTTAGTTGTCTTTCTGCCATTATGCCTGTGCTTCTTCTAGATTGAGTGAGAATTGGTATAAGTTATTTGTACCAAGACTGTATTGTTGAACATCGTTTTTTAACATTACTCGTAAGTTTGGTGAATAATCAATACCAGCACCCGAAGAGACAGACCTATGAAGGTTTGGTGTAAAATACACTATTCTTTGTGATGTGGTTGGTTGACTGTGTAATCCTGAATGATAAGTAGCATTATCCATTACTTTAGTAACTCTATATGCTTTAGTATGTAGACTATCATTAGTATCTGTTACTGTAAACATATCGCCTACTTGTGGCGTTGTTGTTTGGGTTGTAGAATGTCCTGCTTGTAACATAAATTCTGCTCCTTGATTAAGTGCAGTTGCTGTAGTTATAGAGTTGCCTCCAAGATGAGTGTTAAATGCAGAATTTCTTGAATTTACGTGATTTGGTAATTGTATGAAAAAAGGATTTAATCTTCCTTTACTAATTAAAAAAGAATAAACTGGCTCAAAGTCATCTCGAGTCATTGGATTGTAAGTTACTTTTATATCCCAGTTGTGAGCTAAAACATTTCTTGTTATTACTCTGCCACTATTTGTTCTGGAAACTTGAGTAGGACTTTTTGAACTAAACTGTATTGAAGCAAAGCCTGGCCCATTTGTACCCCCGCTTCCTGTTGATAAAGACTGTCCTCCAGGTCCTATTGGATTATTTGGGTCTGGTAGTATATCTAAGAAAGCTGTATATGCTGCCATTAGTATGCTCCTGTATTAACTTCTTCCATGAATTCTTCTCCATGTTCATTTGCTGCTTCTCTAATCATTCCAATAATGTTTCCTCTTTGTGCTGTTAGGAGTTCTTCTACGCCTGCTGCATCTACTGCATTTATTGAAAAATTAACATTGGTTGTTCCACCTATTTTATCATTTGGAGTTACTTGTAAAGGAGTTACTGGGGTAATTACTTCTGGGCCTCTTTCTCCTACCATTATCTCTCCACCTGATGCATACCCTCGTTTCATTCCTGCTGCTGCACCTGGAACTTTAAAATTATTTGCATTACTGCCTGTTCCTTGCATACCTCTTAAAAATGATATTTCACCGGCTGAAGGTCCTTGAGATACATCTACTCTATTGTCTCTCTTTCCTACTTCTATAGTTGAAGGAACGCTTGCTGCTGTATCTGAGCTTCCTCCTTGGAATTGTTGTTTTGAAATAATTGCAACTTGTGCTGCTCCTAAAGCAGCTATCATAGCGGCTAGTCCAATATTCCAAGGACCCCAAGGTCTGTTTCCTAGAGCTCCTACAACACCTGAGGCTGTACTTATTATAGCTGATGCTATCTGCATTTTCTTATTTTGTTCAAAAGCTTTTCTTGCCATTGCTTCTTTTTTCTTTTCAAAACCTGCTATTTTTGCTAAAGATTCTTTTGATTTTCCATCTCTTGCTTTTTCTGCTTTTATTTGTTGATCTATTTCGGCTATTTGTGCTTTTGAGTTTGCCTGCATTATAGCTGATACAGCTGATACCATTTGACCTACTGCTGCTATTCTATCTGCAGTATCCATACCTTTATCACCAGCAATTTGAAAAGCTGAAGCTATGGTCATTATTCCTGTAAATGCTGTTGCTACGGCTTCTCCTTCTGGGCCTAGAGCTTTTAAGTTTTCAATCATTGGTTGCATTGCATTTTCTACAGCTTGTATTTTTGCTACTGTTAAATCTGCTTCTTCATCTTCAATACTTAATGCTGTTCCAACAACACTTGCTCTTTCTCCTATAGTTCCTGTTGAGCCTGCACCTTGTATAGCACTAAGTTTATTTAATTTTGCGGCATTTATTTCTGCCTCTTTTTGGTCATCTATTCTGCCTTTCCTTAATGTTTTAAAAGCTTCTATTTGCTTTTCTATACGAGTTAATTCATCTGCTTGGTCTTCAGTTTTTGCAGTTGCTTTGAATACTTGTATTTTAAATAATTCAAGTGCAAATTCTGCATCTACTTGGTCTTTTTTAATTTTTGCTGTATCTTCTGCAAGTTTTTTTGCACTTTCTGCTGCTTGAATTTGTAAAGTAAATTGGTCTTTTACACCTATTTCTACTTTTCCAAATTTTTTAAAGTTTTCTAATTTTGCAGTAAACTCATCTAGTGCTTTTGTATTTTTAAACTCTTCGATAGTGTTTTTTAAAGATTCTTTTAAATCTTTTTGGTCTTGTACATTTGTTCTAGTTTTTTCTGCTAAATCTCTTAAATCTGTTTCTAATTTTTCTAATGGTTCTCCACCTTGTTGTAAAGCTGTTCTGACTGTCTCTAAACTTATTCCAAAAGTTTTTAAATCTACTCCTGCTGTTTCTGAGGCTAATGCAAGTTGATTTAATATATCTTGGTCTGTTAATAAAGTTTTTTCTTTAGACATTTGTACTAATGAAGCATTAAGAGTGCCAACGGTATCTGCTATTTTATCAAAAGCATTTCGTTTAAGTATTGAATCCAAATTTTTGTTAAATACTTTTCCGACTTCTTGAATATTTACAGATAAACCTTGAATATTTTCAGAAGTTTCTTCAACTCCTTTAGTTATCATTCTAAATTGTTTATTTACAATTTCTGATGCTTGTTCAAATGTTAACATTTGGTCTCCGCTATCACTAACAGCGTCTTCTAAAAGTTTAAATTGTGCAGCAGGATCAAATCCTTCTAATGCTTTTGCCATTAAAGGACTAGTTTTTGTTAGTTCCTCTATTTCTTCTCCAAGAAGTTTTATGCCAACTTTGAATTTTTCTGCTCTTGTTAATGGTTTATCATCAGTAAAGTAGTCTACTCCCGCTTCTGTAGCCATTTTTAATACTTTAGGTGCTATAATTCCTAAGTCTGCTAATCTTTCAACAACCTTATCTAAAAATCCTAACATTTCTTTTATTCTGTTTACAACAAAATCACGTATATTCTGTCCTAAGTTTTGTATTCCATTACTAATATTGGCGAGAGTTCTTTGAAAACCTGTTATTTTTTCATCATCTATAGCTTCAGCAAGATTTTCAAAATTAATTCTAGCTTCTTTTGCAACTCCTGCAGTTACTACTATTTCATTTTTTAATGCTGTAGCTGCTATTGCTGTGTCTCTTATATCATCTTCTAAACCATCTAGTGTTTCGCTAAGTAGTTTATTTGTTTCTGCTAATTGCTCGAATTTTTCAGTAGCTGTATCTACAGTTTCGCTTAATTTTTTAAATGCTTTTTCTGATTCGCTTGCCTCTCCTTTGAACTTTGCAAAGAAAGATATAAGTAGTCCTCCAAAAAACAATATTTGACCAATAATTGGAATTGCATTCATTAATGCAGCACCAAATAATCTAGCAGCTACACTTGCTGTGCCAAATCCTAATGATACTGACTTACCCCATCTTTTAAATAGTCCAGACTTACCCAAACTTTTTTTCCACTCTTTGTGACCCTCTTTTTGTTTTGTTCTAAATTCATCTAATCCTTTAAACGCTTCTTTGAAGCCTCCAACTGCTCCAGAACCGCCTATCAACATCATACTCTGACTAACACCTTCTTGTCCAGCTGCTTGTCCAGCTGCTAAAGCTGAAGCTCCTGAAGTTCCAGCTCTTTGGCTTTCTAGGTTTTGTATGTTAAGTATCTGGGCTTCTAAAGCTTCTAGTTCTCCCATTCTTTTTAAATGAGCAGCACTATTTGCTGTGCCATTTTTCTTAGCTAAGGTTGCAGTTCTTTTTCTTGTATTCTGTACTTGTTGAAGAGCTTTGTTAAAGCTTAAAGCATCGGCTTTTCCTCTCTTTAAGTCTTTTTTCAAATCAGCTACTCTGGCAAATTCTCCTCCTTTGGTTGTAAGTGCAGCACTTCCTCCTCCTCTTATAAAATCAATTTTTGCATTTTGAGCAGCTATTTTTCCTGCTCTTGCTTGCTCATCAGCCATTTCTCTAGCGGTAAAAGCTACTTCTGCTTGTTTTTGAGCAAACTGCCCAAGAGCTGGAATCATAGTAGTTAAAATAGTTGACCCAAATAATATCAATCCACCAACAAGTGCTCCTGAGTTTGTACTTAATAAAGTTAAAAGAGGTGTCATAAAGTTATTTATTAAATTTAAACCTTTTTCAGTTAAGTTAGCAAAAGCTGATGCTAGTTTATCATATGGATTAGGGTCGATACGACCAGATAAATCTCCATACTTTAAAGCACCTTGAGTTAGTGTTTCATTTAAAAATGCTTGTCTTCTTTCAAAGTCTGTTAAAGCAGTAACACTTTTACCTAGTTGAGCAGCATACTTATTTACGGCCGTATCTAATCTGACCATAATACCTAATTCGTCAAGTATCTCTGGCTCTAGTTTTGCTACCCCTCTAAATAGCCTGTCTATAGAGTCTGCCATATTTCTACCTAGAGCGATAGAAGCATTTTTAGCTACTTCAGCTAATTCTGCTATTTGATTTGTGTCAAATCCAGAGGTTAAAGCTATAGCAGAACTTCTTAATGCTATTTCTAAAGAAACAGCTCCATCTGTTATTTCCTGTATACCTCTAGCAATTTGCATAGAAGATTGACCCGCAGCATTGCCTAAGAAAGTGAAACCTTCTATAAGTGTTTGTACTTGGGCTGCACCTCTTAGTGCGTTAAAAGCTGCGGTCGCAGCAAAGACGTTAGCGGCTAGTGTAGCATACGCTCCAACGAGGCCTGAAGAACCAGACCCCATAGTTTCTTTCATTTTTGAAAAACCTTTTGCAGTAGATAAATTAGTTTGATATAAAGCTTTTTCTTTCTTATTATAGTCTTTAGCTTCGTTTCCAGTCTTTTTATATTGGTCGCCAGTTTTTTTGACTTGTTTTTGTAAGTCTTTTTGCTTAAGCGTAGCTTTTTTAGCGGTACCTTTATCGTCCGTTAAAATTTCTATAATAAGTTTGTTATCTGCCATTATTTATTTTTTATTCTATCCATTTCAGCTTTCAGTTTTTTCTGTGAGGACTCTATTGCTTGAGAATCTAGAAAAAGTAGTAAATCGTATAAATACTCTTCTTCGTGTTCTTTTATACCATATAATTTTTTTAGTAAAGATAAGTTAGTATAATCTTTACCCATATATCCTATGTCAGGATATACTCTATTTCCTAAACTATGAAATATATTCATAGCATCTATTACTATTGAGGGAAAATCTTCCATTTCTGGAGGACATCTTTCCCAATCAATTTCTTCTCCTGTTTGTTCGACCATTCTTAAGTATTGGTCTTTAGTCATACCTATATCAGTATGGTCAAGATATATCTGAAGTTTCTTCTTTATTTTCTTCTTTGCCTTGCGTACGAAAATTTTCTAAGTCAAAGACTACCTCATTGAGCCAGTTATCAAAATCTTGAGAGTTTTCTACTAACAGTTTTGCATTTTCTTCAGAATACTCCATAATCATTTCTGGGTCTTGTCCAGAAATATCAACTAATAGTATATCCTCTAAATATCCTATTTTCAGACCTTTCCAGCCTTTTATAGTTGCTTTCGAAAATTCTGCTACAAACTTGTCTTCATCAAGTGTTTCTTCAAATGATCTAGTTTTTCTATTAAATTTGTTTTGAACACATCTCTTTCTGAGATTTACGAGTTCTTTTCGGGATAAGTTTGCTAACTCGACTTCGAATCCGTCAAGTCCTGGAAACTCAACCCATGTGGTCTTACTATCGACCAATAAGTTTTTTAGTTCCATATATTCTCCTATGAATATGTTGTGATTCTAGCTCCTAATGCTGTATTATCTGTTGACCTAAAGTCATAACTTTGAGTATAAACATCACCTGTTTCCATTCTTGCTGTATACATTACTGGATTCAGAGTTATTTTCCAAAAGTCTGTATTATCAGTCTTTTTAGCTGTAATAGATAAATTACTATTAGTGCTAAAATCATCAAATTGTGTTATATTATTATCAGTTTGGTATTGTTGAATTGCTCCCGACACAACTCTTCCATTTACCGTGTATGCACTTGGAAACATAGCATTACTTGAATTAGTAACAGCTAAGCTTTCTTGTAGATTTTCAAAAGGTGTCCACTCTATATCATTTTGTATTGATAAATTTACTCCTACTATGTTAACCATACTAAGAGAATCTAAAGTAACAACTGGATACGTTATAAGAGGGGTTCTTGTGGAAGATTCAGATTGAATCGTTCCGAGATTATAACTCTCATCACCTACTCTTGTTAGTTTTGATCCTTCTCCTTCTACACTAATCAAGTATTGACTTCTTGGATTAAAAGTAATACTTGCAGAAGTAACAACACAAGTTTCTATTTTAAATGTGCTACTTCCTGTTTGTATAAACATATTAAAAGTTTTTAGTTGCTGTTCTTCTATATCAGAATCACTAGTAGCAACTAAATCTGTTACTAAGTCCATAACAATAGACTCATCTTTCTCTACTGTTAAAGGAACTTCAAAACTAAAATTAGCAGGATTTGCTTTTGTTATAGTTGAGCCCTCGAACATTTTTGATTGATCGTGCAAAGTCTTTACTGGGTACGAATCTTCCGCAAATGTTTGAGAAAAAGAGATGGAGGTGTTAGTATATATTCTATACTTACTACCCCCATACTCTATGTATAGTTTACTCTCACGAAGAAAACTATATGACATTTTACTAGGCGCTGTCTAATGCTCTAGCACCTGAAGCAGCATAGCCGCTTTGAGTGTGAGATGTACTTCCTAGATATTTAACTTCCATTTCATTACCTGTTAAAAGGTCTGAACCGTGAGCTGCGAACTCTACTGAAGTTGAGATTAAGTCTGCAACTTCGATTGTTGGTACAGTTAAGTGACATCTTGGCATATTAAATTCAACACCTGGTGCTGTAAAGTCGTCTGCCTCCATACCTTCTCCATCTGTATCCACAGTTCCAGCTACACCCATAAATAATCTTAAGTCAAATGAGTTTGTAACTAAGTCTGTCGCGTTAGCTAAGTCAGTTAAAAGTTGGTTTGAACCATTAGATTTTGTGTCAAGATACATGGTTAAAGAACCACTAATTACCCTAGCACCTGTAAATGAGCCGATAGGCTTATCTACTATACCGATGGTTTCTGGTGTTACATATGTAACGTTGTTTGCTATGGTTATAGTTCCGCCAGTGATATTAATATCATAAGTTCTGTTATCTAAACCATTTGAAGCTGAGCCACCACCTTGTGCATCTGCATCTAAGTATAAACTTGAAAGTTTATTTCTTAAATAGTCAGCATCACTTGGACCAGTAGTATCTGTAAAATTATACGTTTCTGTATAAGTATCTGTAGTACCACTTGTCGGTGTTCCTGCTGAAGTACCCTGTACAATAAATTTTGATGGGTCTTCTATTGCTTCTTCTACTTGGTCAATTGTTGTTGCATTTCCAGACCAAGTAATTTGTGCTATTCCATCGATTGAAAAATCGATTTCAGCTTGGTTAACCTGTGCGTCGTTTAACCTGTATGTTGTATTTTCTAGTGCGAAATACAAATTAAGTTTCATAAGTTCGTGAACATCTGATTGGTCAAATTTACATAATGAACCGTATTGAGAACCAGTTGTTACTTCTACAGCAGCACCTGAGGTGTCTGATGCATTTGGTAATGCTGTTCCTGCTATTGCAGCCCATAATATGTTTTCAACACAGTCATGTGTTCCATCTGCTCTAAAGCTTGCTGCTCCATGTACAAATGGTCGTACATAAGTAGCAAATGACCATTCTGCTGGTGGTAAAGAATCGTTGAATCTTTTATTTCCTCTATTCGGTGATGAACCTGCTTCTGATATAGTAACATCAGTTGAATCACTTCCTTGTGAGAAGCTATATCCATCTAATACACCAACTCTAAAAGTGTTCGCATCTACTTCATTACCTTTAAATGTTCCAGTACCAGTTCTTGAGCCATCTGCTGTTGTTGTTCCTGCGACTGTGTCAACAGTTACAACTAAGCCTGTGGCAGAACTATTGTTGGTACCAGCATAGTTTTCTACAGCTGTTTCAGTTGCAGTTTCGTTTGCTACGAATGCGCTACCTCTAAAGTTATTTGGGACATTAATTGTAGCCACTGGGCCAGTTGAACCGCCTCCAGTAATAGATGCTACAATACACTTGAAGTTAACACCACTACCACTAGTTGTACCTAGAGTNACGATGTCACCTACAGCGTATCCTGAACCTGCAGTACTAACGTGACAGGTTTTTACGCCGCCAGTTGCACCAACTCCATTTACAGAGCTTACAAATACTTTGGTATTTCTCGAGAGATTTAAAGCCATTGCTTTCTCCTATTATTTTCTTTGAAAGTACAAANCTAGATATTTATCAGTTTGTAATTTCNTTTAGTACCTACACNNTANNGTCATTTNTCCNATTCCNANAGGAGNTAANGCTCCTTCATCNGTNGNTANCGACTGTAAAGTTAAGGAAGTCGTTGTTAAGTTTGGACTTACGGTATCATCGTAAATCAAAACATCATTGTCGTCTATTACTCTTTCAATGTCTTCCATTAAAACAGCTAAGACCTCTTGAGGGTCTTCTTGGTCTTCGACATAAACTCTTATATCTAAACTAAGGAACCTCCATTTAAATTCATTTGGTTGATATTCTCTAGCTTCATCTCCAGAGACCACGCATACTTTCGGGAACTCTTGAATTTCATCTAAAAATATCATACCTCCATGAACATTATTAAATACATTTGAATTATATGGAAAGTTACCATCAATTCCTTGAATTTTTTCTACTATGGCATCTACTATCTTTTTTCTTGCTGTTCTGTATGTTGATGCCATTACTGTCTCCTAAGCTGTACGAATTTTTCTTCTGTATATTGCATTGCTAAATCTCGTATGCTTTTCTTTATTAAATCTTTTGGGTTATATCCTGCTGGCCATTGTTTTGTTCCTGTATTTTCAAAAGTTTCATATACTCCAGGTTGGGGTGGTCTACTTCCTCCTCCTGTTCTTGTATATGTATAATCTCCTGTCAAGCCTCCTCTTACTTGTCTCATTTTTAAGAGTCGTACACTATTTGAAAAATTACCTGTTCTATTTGTTAGTGCAGGTTTACCCATATTTCTTCTAACTTGTGCAGGTAATCTTTTATTAATTAAAGCTTGTAACCTATTTATGTTTTGTGCACCTTTTCTTTTGTCTCTTTGAGGTCTAACTGCGGTGCCTCCTACTTTTTCACTTCTTCTTACTGTTTTTGTTTTTGGTTTACTAGCCTTTTCAGGTTTTTTAATAGCTCCACTATCTTTTGTTTTTTTGAAGTTTTTTGTTAGTTTATTAACTTTAAACCTCATGTCAGGTATTCCAGCTTTAGTTAAAGGTCTTACTATACCATCTACCAAACTTGATGCATGTCCTTCTATAGCTTGTTGTTTAGGAGGTCTACTTCCTTTTGCTACCCATAGCATCATTGCAGTTGTACCATATCTTTTTCGAAATAATTGGATTAAAGCTACAGCTGCTTTGCTGCTGTCCATTCCTCCTCCTGGAACTTTTTTTTGTTTTGGTACAAGACTACCTGTTGCAAATGTAGGACTTATTCTTGAGCGATCAGTTGCCTCTGAACCAGCTTGATTAAATCTCAAACTAGCAGTTATATTCCATTTGAAAGAAAATCCATTTTTTGTTTTTTGGTAGTTTCTGTCTAAATCTATTCCTAAATTTTTTTCTATTTGGTCTACTATCTCTGTTACTGTTATGGTACCTGCTATTTGCATATTAGGTTTACTTTCTTTTAAAGATTTTAACATCATTGCTCCAACAGTTGTTTCTTCGTCGTGAGCAATTTGCATTTGTTGTCCTGTCGCTGCAACTCCTCTTGATTGTAATCCTCTAATACCTGTTCTGGTTTTTTGTAGCCAGGTACCCCACAATACATCTCTTAATTCTCTATTTAAAGTTGAAACTGCTCCATCATTGCCTCCTCTACTACCTGAAACAAATCTAATACTAACTCCTCTTCCGCCTTGTGTTCTTCCTAAAACATAAACTCCTGGGCTTCCTGTAAAGTCGCTCCATTTTGGAAAACTTGTTAATTTTTGAAGAGGTGGACGAAAAGGTGCTGGAAAAGCTAAACTTTGAAGTTGATTTGGTCTTCGTCGCTGTCTTATACCAGTTAAAACCGTTTTTGCTACATCAGTACAATATGCATCGCTAGTAATATTATTATATTGAACTGGGTGAAGTTTATCTTTATAAGGTTTCAAAGCTATTATTGCCGATGCTGCAAGCTGTCTTCCTACTTCATCTTCTCTTAGAGTATAAGTAAAAATATTATTTGATTTTGCTTTTCCAGAAAGTGCAGGAACGTTCTTTTTTTCCTTATTATATTCTTTTCTAAATAATACCAATGAATTTTTTAAACCCATTTTTAACTATATATTTTGTACATATCAAGCACACGCTTGATATGGTCTGGAAATCCTATATTATTTCTTAGACTTGTTGATATAGGATTTTCTACTGAAGCTCCTGCTATCGACATTCTTTCTTTTCTTTCGTCTTTCATGTAGTACTTAATTAAATCAAATACTGCAAGTTTTAAATCTTCAGGTGTGCTAGTATAGCCAGCTCTATAAACTACTTTTACAGATTTTACACCTTTAGGCCAATGACCTTATGACCTGTACTGTTTGTTCTTATTATACTGTCAGAGTCCATATCTAAAACATATTCATATTTACCACTACTGTCAGAATTTTCTGTGATTAGGGTAGTATATGCTTGTGCTTGATTTTCTCTTTCTTGTACTGAAGATACTGAAATAAGTGGTGATTCTGATAGTATTATTCTATCAACATAATCATCAGCTATATTAAAGTATTCTGTTTTGTCACTTCCTGCATAGTCTATTATAGTAGTACCACAATAGGTTTTTACAAGTTGACTAACATTATCGATTATGACATTTATACGAGCGTCATGCTGAACGCCTTGCAGTCCTGCGAAGTCTTTGTACTGTTGTAATGTTACTAAATCTGCCATAATATTATAAAAGTCTTGTGGGAGACTTGCTCCCACAAGATAAGTAAGCTATTAACTAGCTTTGTATTTTAAAGCGTGAATTGAAGTTGCTCCGTCAATCATATCGGTAAACCCGAGTCTTTGTGAAGCTACTAGAACTCTTCTTTGGTTTGCTACTTCGTAGTCAGACTCAATAGTAACGCCTCTTAATCTTGGCATTACATAGTTCTTGGTGTATACTGCACAACCATAGAACTTAGAGACCGCTGGTGTAGCGAACTCGTCACAAACGATTACTTTAGAACCAAAGACTTCTCCAATTTCACCGTTAAGCTTAGTTGCCATGTTGCCAACTAGGTTAACATCTTGGAACTCAGCGTCACTTAGCAAGTTGAAGTACTCAGTAGAGTTAACAATATACATTACGTCTGCTGGGTTAATACCATATTTACCCATTTTCTTTCTAGCATTTAACAATGTAGCTGCTGTTAAAGATTCAGATGCGAATGCAGTTGTTGATTGAGTTACGTGTGTACCACTTGAGTCATCGTCTGTAGCTAATTTAATTAAGCCTTGGAAAGATGCTCCTGATGTACCGTATACGCCATCAGCATGGTCACCCACTAGGATAGCATTCTCAATACCTCTTGCATGTGATCTAACGATTGAATCCCTAATTAAAGGAAGAATCGGTAGAATTGCGTCTTCTTCAGTTTCATTACCTAAGTAAGATTGTGAAATAAGTTTTTTAGTTGAAAGAGTTCTTTCTGTTAAATCAACACCTGCATATGGAGAACCATATGTGTCACCCCTCTCTTCTAAGTTACCATGTGGTGAACTTCCAGAAGCTGTTTGGTTACTAGTAAATTCTGCGTAACCTGCATCTGGCATGATAGGAATGATTTGAGTTGCTGATTGCATTGGAATTTCTCTAAATAGAGGAGCCAATACTAACTCGAGTTGAATATCTCTTTCGATATTTGTTGATACTGTTTGTTCAAAATCAGCTGATGAAACGCCAACACCTGAATGAGCGTTAACTTTTTCCATAGTCTCTTGACCAAGTTTAGTATTCCAGCCTTTACCGGTAGCAAGACCCATTACCCAAGCGTCATCAATGTCGCTTTGGAAGGCTTTTTGCCAGTCGCTGTTTTGTCTGTCGCCAAAGACTCTTTTTGACTCACGCATTGCGTTAATCTCGTCTTTCTTGTCAGTCAGTTCAGTTTTAAGTTCATTAACTACGGATTCTAAGTCACCATGTCTTTCTTCTACACGTTTTTCAACGTCTGTGATAAGCTTTTCAGCTCCTGACATGCCAGCTTGGACAATAGTTTTAACTTTTTCTTGCTCAGCTTCTTTTTCAGCAACTTCTGCTTCTTCAGCAGCTTGCTTTTCTTCAGCTTCGCTTACTTCTTTTGCTTTTTGTTCTGCTTGTTGCATTGCGATTTTAGCAGCAGTTGATTTTGCCACTTCTTCCGCGAATGCTTTTAAGTCTAACTCAGCATCTGGAGTAGTTTTTTCTGTAGACATATGTCTCTCCTGTTGAGTGGTTTTACCCACGGCTTGTGGCGCATCAATTTCGTCAGTTTTTACTGCTTCCATCTCATGAGCCTGTTTTACGTCATTAGTAAATTCTGCTTTCCATTCATCGTATTCTGATTGAGAATCGAATGATTTCGCAATCGAAAACATTGCTGTCTGGTTGCAAGGTACACTCACAACAGACACTTCAAATAGCTCAGCGTCCTTTATTTGATATCCGTCGGTTTCCTTTAGATAATCAGCGTCCTTGACTCGGAAACCCACGGAAAATGCTCCAAGTACGCCATCTTTAATAAGATCTTTTACTTCACCTGCAGACTTAGAGATTCTAGCTCCAAGTTCGAGGCCTTTATCGTTTACTTCTAGTGAAGTAGCACGACCAATCGGTCTATTATAGTCATGGTTAAAAAGAATTATTGGATTACCTTTAAAGTTTTCCAATCCACCATTTTTAGTCCATGCGTCATGGTCAATAGTATCACCGGCTCTATCCGATGCGTTAGTGCTAGCATATCCTTTGATATTCACACTTCCATCATCATCTTCTCCTAGAGTCTTGAAAGTCGATGCCCAATGAAAAATTTTATCTGACATAACTATTTACCTTTCTTTACAGCTTTTTTAGGAGCTGGCTTTGCTTTTGGCTTTGGTGCTGGTGCTGGTGCTGGAGTATCTGTCCAACCTGCAGTTTTAATCATCTGCTCCATTCTTGCCCATGAGCCAAATGCTCTTTTTGCAACCATAAAACGCATTGGAGCGTCATCAGCTGCTTTATATTCTTCAATAGAAAGAATTTTTCCTTTCTTTTCGAAGTATTCCATTAATACTTTTAGTACTTGTGGTCTATTCATCTTCTGTATCCTCTGTTTCTTCAGGTGGTCTACCACCTTCCTCTGGGTTAACCGCGCTACCTGCTATATTTGCAGGTATTCTTAATTCATCATGTCCTTCAATTGGTTCCATGTTCATTGCGTCTCTAACCTCGTTAGGTGTCATAATACCTGTATTAACTAAAGTAGCATAATATGCTGCTTGGTCTCTTAATTCTGGTTGTAGTGCTGGTACTCCATGCACATCTTCAACTAATTTAAATCCAAAGTATCTTTCACACGCATACCCAATTTTTCTCACAATAGGTAGTATAGTCTCTAAATAATAGAGTCTATGATTAGGTCTAATATTTGCATTGTTTCCACTATCTAATAAGATTGGTGGAACACCTAGTGCTTCTAAAATTATTTTTTCGTTAGCGGCGATTGATGGTTGGAAGTCTAATTCCTTGAAGTTTACTTTAGTCAGACTATCAACTTCTAAACCGCCATCTAATATTAGTGGTCTTTTACCACCATTTTTAGGATTATATCTAGTACTCCAAGCCTGTAACATTCTTTCTTTAATTCTGTCAGAAAGAGTATTAGGACTTTTAAGTACTAATCCTGGAACTGCTCCATTTTTGAAGAAGTTATCCTGAAACTTTCTCATATTATCCATTAAATACATAGTTCTATAAGCTGGTTTCAGTCTAGGTACACCCCTATATATCGATTTGAATGAGTTTTCCTTAATATGTATTATTTCATTAGGGGTGTAGTCTATATGACCATCATATACATACTTATTAATATAGGTTGTCTGTATCAGATTCTATAGTAACATTGTTCGCAGGTAAATGATAAAGATGGACACCATCATAATATATAAAGATGTTTCCATCAATCAGTAAATCAATTATAAGATTTCTCTTAAAAGTATTGATATCCTGAAAAGGATTTGGCTCTTTATTTAGTAATAAGTCTACACGACTCCTACGAACATTTTGAACCATAGGTGTTAACCCAGTTATCTTATCGCCAACTTCAAAAGGTATATCAGCGCTATCGTCAACAATCATGTTAACAGCCCTGTTAACTACTTCTAGTTCTTCGTAAGCGGAGCGATAATTATCTTTCTTCTCACGAGTATCTATTGATAGTCCTTCTTCTAAGCCAATAAAAGATTGAGCAGGATTTAACTTCTCTTCTCTTTCTATGCCTAAAAATCTATCATACCATGCCATNTTTNTCTCTCTGTATCTCTACCCATCTTTTTTGTTTCATTGCTGTCATCAACTTTGGTCTTTTACCGTAAATGCTATGCAATCTTATGTGATGAGTTTTACATAGTGTTGCAGCTTCATTGTAGATTTCATTGAGGTGTTCCTCTATGAACTGTTCTCGAAGATTCATTATTTCATCGGCTGAGGTAATCGTAATTTTGTTATCCTTCAGCCACTTATGTAGTAATTCAGTCATTCCGTAAAAGTGGTGAAACTCTAAATTTTCTGTTTCCCCACAAATAAAGCACTGGGTGTCTTTCTTATATCCTGATTTGGCTTTATCCCTGACGTACTTGACTAAATCTCTTTTTAAATCCATAAATTCCTATTAGTTAAAATTATACCAAAAATTCACCTTCTTGTCAACAATTATTTTTTGGTAGGTCATAATTAAAAAGTATGTGCTGATGTCTCAAAAGTATACAGTGCATAACGTAANGCATCTGACATATGAGATGCCATATTATGTTTAGGTTTTTCTTTGAGTAAATTAGGATTNGNGTCCCATTGNTATTGGTCAACTGCTGATAANGNTTGNTGACATNTTTGNTNNATTATNAGAAGGTCATTATCGATAATNCCTNCTGCNTGNCCNATTCCATCTAGAACTGATTTTTTCGCATTGATAGTAGATATATCATAATTTTGCGCTAGGTCNAATCTNGTTTGTTGNGCTGCNGAATCNATATAAATCCAGTCAATATTATATTTNTCTATCATTTTGCGTATTTCNNNNGCATGNTGNTCAGTAGTTCTTTCNGCGTCCATNTATTCATCTATTAGATAATATTTTTGTTCGTCCCAATCATATGCTATTACGCATAATGCTGTTGGGTCTTTGTATCCTACGTCTAATCCTGCAAACACATCCATTTTGCTAGTATCTAACTGACTTAAATCTGCAACACACTCTTCAAAATTAAAGTTCCAAACTTGTCCTTCATAAGTGTTAAAGTCAGCAAGATACTCCTGAGCAAACTCTGCTTGAGACATTGCTTTTTTAGCTTCTAGTATATCTTGTTCACTAAACCTTGGGTTTTCATGATAAGTTGCTTTTATTGATGCCCAATCGTGAAACTCTTCACTAAATCCTCTGTACCAAAATTCAGCAAACCAATTATTTCGCCCTCTTGGTGTTGAAATAAATACAGCTTTACTGTTTTCTTTATCGAGTGTAGGTCTAAGTGCTACATTGAAAGCATCTTTTCCATCAGCTAGTGCTGCCTCATCAAAGATGATTAAATCATAAGACCTACCAACAGTAGAGTCTACTTGATTTACTGAACCCATTCTAATGGTAGAACCATTAGAGAGTTCTATAACTTTATCCTTTGCATTATCTCTTACCACCTCNAAATCAAAGTGCTTTATTAGCTGTCTTTGTAAATCAAAAGAGATTTGGGATAAAGAATAGTTCGGTGACATAATCAATATATGAGAGCCAGGCACGAGTGACACAAGCTGTCCAATTACATTTGTGATATAAGTTTTGCCCTGTCGCCTAGAAATGGCGGCACACACGAATCTATATTTTGGGTTATTGACTGCGTTTATAAGTGCAGTCTGTGATGAGTTAGGTTCAATACCTAACAAGTTCATATATTCTGATATAGGAAGTTTGATAAACCTATCGGCACTATCAAAGTTCATTAGTTCAGAACTTAGAATATCTGTTCTACTTACGTCTAGCATTTTAATGTATTGTTGTTTTTTGTTTAATAATTTCTGTTAGACCTAGTATACTGTCATCTTCAAATAGATGATTTTTATCGCATATACTTAGTAAATATAAGTAACCCAAACATAAATCAGTCATAGTTTGGTCTGCGTGAGATAACCTGCCCATTGTTTCTGCTTTCTTTTGTAAAACATTCAACGTTATAGTGCAGGTTTCTGCAACTTCATCTAGCCAAAGATTATCTTTCATTAGGGTGTTACCACACCTACGCCTAAAATTTCAGCATGTGCAGCAAATATCTTTTCTTCTCTTTTCTTTCTGAGGAATGTTACTTCTCCAGCTATAAGAGTGAAAGTTGCTACAGTATTTCCTGATGAATCTGTGACGGTTACGAGTCTATTTGTTGACCCANTATTAACTAAACGCACATCATCGGCATCGCCAAAAGTACTNGCTGCTCCTGATGAAGTTCCGCAAGCGGCTTCACTTCCAAGTAATCTCATTTACTTCTCCTTATTTTTCTTTGCTTTTCGTTTAGCTTTAATCATAGCATCGTCAATATCAACGTCTCCGTCCATATCTACATCTTTGCCGTTTATTATATTCCAAACTTTTNAAGCTATNCTNTTTAACTTTNTTTACCATTTTACNTTNTTTGCCCAGTAAGCTGCTGACATCTTACCTTTGGCGATATTNNTTGCGTGTCTNGCNTTNAAAGNNTCTNCGNTTNNNTTTCATTCGTNCNAGANTCNCCNNTCTTTAGGTTTACCNGCNGTNTTNGCTCCNTTTTGTCCAAAACGAATNGTTTTNATTCTATTTCCAACTTTTGCCACAACNATATGTGANTTNGTTTTNTGTCCNGGCGTACGCTTTGGTTTNTTNTAACCCAGATACGCCNGCTCTTTTTAANCTNGGGTCTCGTTTACNTTTTCTTTTTGTTGTTCTTCTTCTTCTTACCACTTTTATATCCTGAGGCATAAATTGCTCTGCCTTGCCGCTGCGCAGCTTTTTTAGACTTGTAAATTTTTCCAGATTTACCCCACCTATACCCGCCTTTAACTTTTCTTACGGGCATATTTATCTCCTTCTACGACGAACTGTTCTTTTACGTCCGCCTCGCCTGGCGAATGTTTTTACATTAGTTGGTTTTCCGCCTACACCTTGTTTAACTTTTCTTTTTCTTCTTACTGCAGACCTTATTTGAGCTTTAGTCATTCTTGCTGCTTTTGCAGCTGGTACGCACTTTGGGTATCCTTTACGACCTGTTTTGGCTTTACGTCTTCCACATTTATGATATCCGCCGCCTTTCTTTGGTCTGCCGAGATCTACCCAGTTCTGACTAAACCATTTACCTAATCCACCTCTAGCCATTATCTTCCCACCTTCTTCATAGCAGCTTTATGAGCTTGAGTAAAAGTTTTACCTTTTCTCATTTGAGCTCTCATAAATGCCATGTGCTTTTTCGTGTGATGACGACTATGTCTTCGAAGAGCATTGGTTTGTCTTTTGGTAAGTTTTTTAGCCACGACGATACTTGCCTCCACGTTTCTTATAAGTTCTTACTAACCAAGCATTTGCATACGCACTGGGATAAACGGCGAACTTTCGTCTGGCCGCCGCTTTTACCCTCGCATACAGTTTCTTGTTAGTAGGAATATTACGTTCTTTTGGAAGTAGTTTTCCTTCTTCGTCTGCGTCTAACAACCATGGTGGCCTCTCATTTTTTTCTTTTTCTTGCCACCTTTTCTAGTTTTCTTCTTTTTCTTTTTACCTGTATGATATGGCATTATTTTTCCTCCATATACATAGTCCAAGCACCATATACTAGTCCTATCCATGCTAAGAATTTAGCTAATCCACCTGTTAAGATGACTACTAAACAACCAGCTACGATTACAGCTCCGTCCCATGAAGTTCTTTCAGAGACTCTTGCTTTTAACCAAGCNATTCCTTTTTTCATCATATCCATCNATNNTCTCCCATTTTCCNAGAGGACATTTAGTNCTTCTNAAGCTTTGCCTTTAAAGGTATAAANCATTTNCANNNTTTNCAAANCTTTAAAGAAGTNTAATNCTCACAAGNATTACAAATAATGAGTCTACTTTTCTGCAGATTCATCTTTAGGTGTAGTAACTTCTCTATAGTATACTACAACATCTTTGAGTTCAGTGATATATCTTTTTAGCTCTTGCATATTATATGCCATTAATTCATAATCTGGTATACTTAGTGCTAAAAATACCAATTCACCTTCCTGTTCTTCTATGATTTTTAATTGCTCTTCCCAGTTGTCTGGGGTTACAGTTAACCATTTTACACTTTTTAAGTCTATTTCACGAGGCATGACGGGTTGAACGATGGTTCGTTCCATTGGTTTAGCTGTAACTTCTATCTGTTTAGTTGGAATTAGGCTGCAACTGGAGCCCATCATCAAGATTGTCAATAGTATCGCTAAGTTTCTCGATGTCTTCCATGATATGTTTTGTACCATTATTTATTTTCCTCTGCATTTCTACTGGATTTTCCAGTATTTTCGCTGTTAGTTGATAATTTTGAATAAATTGTGTATATCTATTCAATTCTCTTTGTGCGGCTTGACTTTTTTGAGTCATAGCCTGTAATTGTTCTGTTTGTAAAGTGAAATCTTCTTTCATTGAAGCAATAGCTTCTTCTTGGGTAGCGATTGCACCCTCTAATTGCATATTATTTGCTGTTAATATTTGATTTTGTTGATAAAGGTAGTAACTACCTAGTCCAAGTATTATAATTATGCCTATTAATAATTGATTCATAGTTCTGTAATCCTGTAATTAAGACCCTCTGCGCCTCTTATCTCTACAATGTCGCCCTCTTGTGTTTTAAATCTTAAAAAGTTAGGTTGTTTTTTGTATATTTTCTTTACCACATAAGTTTGGTCATCAGCATCGCCCCAAGTATGATTATAACTTACTTTTATTTCATAGTAAGTAATAAACCAAGAACTAAACCAGTACCAAAATTGCTTGAGTTTTTCTAGTATCTTTTTAAGAGTTTCCACTGACTTTCTCTAGCCCTGTTTCTGCTAGCTCCTTAGTCATGTATCCGCACTCTCCACCTTTCCAATTGAAAAACCACATACCATCTCTTTCGAAAATTTCTCCATCAGTAGTAGGTGCTTTCATTTTACTTGGCTTAGGTGCTTTCATATCTTTTTTTCCATAATCTTCTATCATGTTGGGCCTCCATTGTGTTGCCTTTTTGCTTTTTTAGTCTCCCAGTTTTCAATTGCATTTTTTATGCCTGATTCAGCTAGTACTGAGCAATGCAATTTGATAGGAGGTAATTCTAAGACACTTGCTATGTCTTTATCTTTTATTAATTTTGCTTCTGTTATAGTTTTTCCTTTTAACATTTCTACAAACATAGTAGAAGAAGCGATTGCTGAACCACAACCATAAGTTTTAAACTTAACATCTAGTATTCTATCGTTATCGTCTAACTTTAAGTCGAGTTTCATAACGTCACCACAGGCTGGTGCTCCTACCATTCCTGTTGCGACCATTGGGTCTTTGGGATCAAATCTGCCAACTGAGTGTGCTGCCGGATTGTTTAACACACTTTCGAATCTTTCAACAACTTTTCTTGAGTATGCCATCTTAGCTCTGCATCATAAATATAGAAACAAGTATACCTACAGTACCTACAATGATAGTACCACTTGCCCCGATAGCTATAGTCTCTAAACGACCGATACTAGTATCTAAATCGTCAAGCCTAGAAAAACAAGTCTTCCAGCGTTCATCACACATAACTTCGTGTGTTGACATTCTCTTATCAAGTTCTGCAATATCTTTAGAGTTTTGTGTAGTTTCTGTAGCCATATAAGTTGTCTCAGTTCTTTGAATTAAAATTCTACTAAATATAATTATACCAAAATCTTAGCATCATGTCAAGATTTATTTTTGTATGGTATATATTTTGACTGGTTCAGATTTGCCTTTTACCGTTACCTCATCTAAAAACTCGTAGTCAAAACCATCTACCAAACTATACTCTGATATAATTAAATCGGTGTTATAGGTTTTGCATGAGCTTTCTAACCTTGCTGCCAGATTGACAGCATCGCCAAGAACACTATAATCAAAACGGCTGCTGGAGCCAAAATTTCCCACCACGCACGGACCGCTGTTGATTCCAGCTCCTGTATTAATTTGTTCCAAGCCTTCCTGTCTGAGTTTTTCATTTAGTTCTCCTAATGCGACTCTCATCTCGAGTACACATTCTGTGGCTTTTCTTTCTTGGTCTTCTATGTCTAGCGGGGCATTCCAAAAAGCCATAATGCAGTCACCCATGTACTTATCAATTGTACCACCATGTTTTAAAATTATCTCAGTCTGGTTGTCTAAAAATCGGTTTATAAGATGTGTAAGTCCTTGCGGATTCTTTTGGTATTTTTCAGAAATCGGTGTAAATCCTCGAATATCAGAAAATAAAAATGTTAGTCGTTTTGTCTCCCCACCCAATCTCAGTAATGAGGGGTCTTTTTGTAATTTTTTAACTAAGTCTGGGGATACATATGTCCCAAATTGTTTTTTAATTTCCATTCTCATGAAATACTGCTGGATAAAATTCCTGAAAGTTATGATTGTCCAGAAAAGAAAAGATATAACTATAATGCCAGAAACGTCAAGTAAATAGGAAGATTGAAACGCATACCAGCTACCATAGACAAGTCCACCCATGCTAGTTAAAAATATTGGGAGTGAAAAATAAACATTGGAGGCCGCAACTAGTAGTATAAGTATAAGTACTAGTGCGACTCCAAATTCTGCTGCATCTGACCACGCGGGTTGGACAGGACTTGTTCCGTTTATTAAGTGGTGTAAAACATTTGCCTGTACCTCATGTGGGTAGACAGCCCCGCTAGCAGTAGGAACTGGATTAACAACTCCTTCTGCTGTAACCCCTGCGATTACAAAAGCGGCGCCTTCTACAGGCTCTCGGAGATACTCCGCTGCAGACTGCCTATAGAACTTTATGTTATTTGTTATCCAGACTCTTGCGTTAGAGTCTGTTTTTATTACTGGAAAATTTGGTATTCTTAGCCATTCAACACCTGTTTCCTCTGTTTTTATTTGATAGCTAGGGTCTCCTACTCCTACTCTAAGCATTTCTAACGCAAAAGAGGGAAACAGTTTATCATTACTACTTACGACGAGAGGCACGCGCCTTACGATTCCGTCTATTTCGGGACTTGAGTTTATTAAGCCTACGCCTGCGCCTTTGTGTTGTTGTCGTAAAATTCCTGGGTATGTTAATAGCCATTCAGATGGATCACCTCCTAGTTGAGCAGTACCTACATGAGGCCCTACTTGCGTTGCTTGGTTAGAAGCAGTATATGCCAAAACAGAAGGATGAATTTGGAGTAGTTCCCCAAAGTATTCATCTTCTATTTCACCTCGAATATCAGGGTCTGGCATCAAGATTGTGATTCCAGCAGTTCCCTGTTGTTCGTGAAATTATCTGTCCGTATAAACTTCTAGGTAGAGGATAGCCATTGTAGGCTTTTACTATTTCTTCATCTATGTCTACCAGTAAAATCATTTGATCCCACACAGGCTCTTCAGTTGACATAAGCCAATCAAATGTTTTAAGTTCGAGTATTTGTAAAGGTGTAGGATTCCAGGCTAGAAAAGCCAGGAGTAGTGCCCCGATTAGAGGGTTATAAAGTTTCTTCATGTTTTAAAATATATTCCTTCATATCTGTAAGCCAATCTTTTAGTCTCATAGCTTGTTTATGGTGAAAATGTTTTTGTTCTGGCTCTTTGATGGCCATTTCCATATGAAAATCGTAGCAATGCAAAGCCACAGCTATAGCGTCCTGATAAGGCATGCGCACCAGACTTGTGAATGTTCGTTTTGCTTTTTTCATTGTAAGTTTTATTTATCATATAATATATCGTAATTGTTAAATGCAACTGCCCAACCTATCGTGTTTAAAAAAATTAAGTTTGGTTCTGATTTCTTTTCTAAAAAACCTAGTTCTCTAAGAAAAATATGTGATGCTGTTTTATGAATTAGTAATTCATGAAGCTCAGGTTTATCAGGTAAAAGAACATTTTGTTCTGTAACTCCGGTTTTTGTTTCTATAGCTCTATATGTTGTGTAAAGGTCTGCTAAGCTCCAGAGAACATATTGTTTGAATTGGTCATGTACTGGTTCATCTATTACAAACTCTATTTTTTCACTTTCTAAATATGAGTCTATTCTTGCTGAGTCTTCTTTTATTTGTGCAAAGTTAAAGTCTGCTATTAGTGCGTATTCTATCATTCTTGTGTTATTGTTATAGTTTTTGTACAATTTGATGTACAGTTAAAAGTTGCAGTATATGATTGGTTAGTTGCTCCTTTCTGAGTAACATTTAAATTATAATCGTCTGTGTAAAATTTCATATTTGCTGCATGAGCTCCTGCTCCGTATTGTGTTAAATTAACGACTGTGTTATCTGCATCATTATAAAAAAATATATCTGCATCTTTATTTCCAGAGCCGTATTGAGTTACTGTTGCTGAGTTGTTGTCTGCATTAGGGTAGTTATAGATGTAAGTATTATGAGCGCCAGTCCCATACTGAAGAACAGTGTAGTCAGAATCATCAGCGAAACCGAATATTTTAGCGTACTTATCATTCCCTGTTTGAGTGATTGAATAAACATTGTCATCTCCTGAGCCTAATTGCTCTGCATGATTATCATTTCCAGTTTGTGTTATAGTAGAAACATTATCATCTTCGTCTTGGTCAAGCCAAACAAAGTTATCATCACCTGTCACAGTAATAGTATAAGCATTGTCCATATTATTTGACCACACAGTATAAAGTCTAGTAGTATTACTATTTCCTATTACTGTAGTATTTAGTGTTGCACTTCCGCAAGTATGAGAAGTGTAAGTAGTGCCTGGCATAGAACCACTAGAGTTTGCTCCACAGAGTATATAACTGGAGTTACCATTACCAACTTGTTTGGCTGTAATATTTGTACCAGTTCCTTTTGTTATTATAGAAAGATAATTATCTCCTGCAAAACTAGGGAGACTGATTAATAATGATAACATTATCACCCGCACCATTGATTTCTACCTCCATTATTACTCCTGCATTATTTATGTATAAATAAGTACCTGCGTTAACATCTATTCCTATATCGTATCTATTTGCTCCTTCATGCACAAAATATATAAGTCCATCTTCCACAAATGTGTAAGTTTGGTATATTGGGTCATATCCTGCAATAATACCTGTCAACTCTACATTACTAATAGTAGTAGCTTGTTGATTTTTTGACTTTTTACTAGCTGTTTCTACTAGTGCTAATAAATCTACTAGTAAATCTATACCTAATAAATCAATGTCTAATCTTGTGATTTCTTCTGAGTCTTCATCACATTCTTCTACTAATGCATCGCAGTCTAAATCTGGTGCGTCTTCAAAGAAGTCTTTATCTAATTCTGCAGTAGGTGAATTACCTGCTTGTTGTTCTTCTACTGCTTGTTCCACTTCTTGTGGTCTACTGACTATTAACATATTGTCAATTAGTCCAAGTGTCATATTTGCAAGAGTTACTGGCCTTGTTGGCGGTTGTTCCCATGCTGATACCATAGTAGCCTGAAAAGGCTCATTTAGTATTTCTACACCTGATGATGTAGTAACGGTTATCTCTCCCGAAGAAGAACCATCATCATTTGGTAGTAGTATAACTAAGCTTCTGCCTAGCTCGTCTACAGTAGTCGTGAAATCTGTACCACGAATACCTATTGTAGCCGTTGGAGTGGTAATAGAGATATTCTCTTTATTAATCATTCCAAGTTTGCCCGTAATGAAACGAGCTGTTCCTGATGCCATGTTAAAAGCCATCTGACTTTTACTTGGGTCAGGGTCAAAAATGAATTTATCGATAACAACTTTAGAATGTTCTGTAAGTTTAAGGACTGAATCATCAATAAACTGTATTGCTAGTCTGCCGTTGCCTGTTCGGACATCATCATATGAGAAGATATCTGAGTCTAGTTGTGCTGTGAAAGTTTCACTAGAGTCTACTCTAGTAATCTCTCCATTTCCTCTTAACTCAGATATCCCTCCAATTTCGGACGCGCTAATTGTTCCTACAAAAAGTATTAACAGCCAGAAGCGCATTGATCGACGTCTATTGTTCCATTGGTAGTTGTGGATATTAAGTTCACAACATTTGTGGAAGCAGTATCAGTTTGGTCAATAGTTACAGTATTTGAGCCACCTGTTAGTGAAGCTGTTATACTGTGGTCAGCTGAACCTGTCTGTGTAGTAGTAATGTCATTACTATTTCCACTTATAGTCCAGTTGTTAATACAACCTACAACCTCACAAGTACCTGTGAATTCATTAGAAGTACCAGTGATTGAAAAATCTTGGTTACCTCCAGTAGCTGTTGAAGCTGCACCTTGTGTCCAAGTGAATATATTACTGTCGCCAGTTGCGGCGTAGTCAAAGTCTGTTTGAGCTACATCGCCTGTTCCACCAACAGTAAAAGTTCCCTGATTACTATCACCTGTATTCAGCCAAGTCCAACTTGATGAGTTACCTTGTAATATACTAGCTAGAAAGGAGTTAGTATCTCCAATCTGGTCAATATCTACAGTCATAGAAGTACCTGACAAAGTTACTCTACTTGATGAAGTACCAACTTTGTTAGTAGCACCTATTTGGTCAATAGTCAAAGTAAGACCTGTACCAGTCTGAGTGATATAAATATCATTGTTTCCTGCAAATGCTCCAAAAGATAGACATATCGCGAATAGTCCTAGTATCTTTTTCATTTCTTTTCCTCTTGCAGTTTGGAATAGTCAAAATCCCAAACTTCTTTTTCGAGGCCTTGCATAACTAAGCCGTATACACCTGCTTCAATAGCTGCTCTCACGGCGTATCCAACCGCCTCGTTTTCTGAATACCCACTTTCGATTTCTACTAGTTCTGTACCTAATTCAATGAATCTAAATACATCCCCTCCACCTCCAGTAGATAGTACAGTTTTTGTAGCCGTAACATTTAAGAGTACTTCACCAGTTTGCACTAGCACAGCTCTAAGGACGACGGTTACTTTGTCCTCGCGGTATTGGTTCTTCATACCTATCCCTAGATATCGAGCTCCGTTACCGCCTGTTCTTAAATTTGTATCATATGCAATTATACCACCTTCTATTAACATTCCTGCATATATTAAAGGTTTAAGTATTGTTTTGCCATCAGCATTTTTATTATAACTTTCAAAAGTAGTTCTTACAAGTTGTCTTTCTTTTGTAACATGGTCTAATCCACTTCTTTCTACAACTGCAAACCAATNACCTCTACCTGCATCACGAAGTGCTTCAATTAATATATGCTCTGCTCCTTGAGTTACAGCAGTACTAAAGCTCGCGATATTATCACTGCTTTTTCGTTGTCCTGTTAAGTCTGGAAAGGCATAAACTGCGACTACAGTTTTTTGATTAGGTATTGGTAAGTCTAGAAGTTGTCTGGTAGTACTTGGTTCGAGTCTTGGGCCTTTTACACATATTAAACCATCTACGCAATCTGAATGGTAGTCTTTCATACCAATGCTTGCGCAGCCTTGTAAAAATATTAGTGCAATTACAAAGTACTTAGCCACAATCTGACACACAACCGCCGAAGCTTCCCACAGGGATAGTTATAGTGGTTCGCGATATTTCGACGCCGTCCATCATTTCAATAATGGTAAGAGTGATTGTTACTCCATTATTTAACCATTGAATAATATTACCTTCCAGCTCGATTTCTCCATAGATTGGATTTTCTGCTGAAGCTGGGTTGTCATAGTTAAATAAAGATTCTGATATATCTTTTGCGAGTGTAGAATATATTCTTGACTCTAAGTTTCTGAGGAACTTAGCGAGTGTCGTATTTTCTGCTTCTCTTTGAGCGTCTTCCAATGCTTCTTGTGCATCTGCTCTAATTTTTTCTTTACGAGTTCTCTCCTGCTCATCAATTGTTAAATAGTGGGCAGATTGATTTATCCCGCTGAAACTGGGATTGCCAAACTTATGTACTATCTCCGTCGCGTTTGCTGTTGTCGCTAGTATTAGTAGGCTTATTAAGCTTTTTTTCATTTTCTTTCATCTCTAAAACCGTGTTTACTTTCTCTTGTAAACGAATCATATCTTGGTCGAGTAACCTAAGCTGATCTATTAGTCGTATGACTGTTACTTTCATTTCGTTTATAGCGGGGTTTACTTCCTTCATGATAGTTTGATAAACAAAGTACACAAAGTATCCAAGTCCAACCATTGCTACAATAGGAAAGCCAAAAGTTTGTATGGCAGTTATTACTTTATCCATTAGCTAAACTTTCTTTGTATATATTTAAAAATGCTATAAATTGTTAGTCCATAAAAAGCAAGTACTGTCATAGGTAGAGCAATATATGCTAACTCCCACGGACTAAGGAAAAGTATTTCCCATGTAAAGTTTATTGCTGCTTCTGCATCTCCTGTAGGTTGTATAGTTCCAACTTCATCAAAGGTTTCTGCTACAATGTCGAGCTCATAATCAATAAGAAACTCAGTCCACTCGTCTTCAGTAAAGCAAAAAATAGTATCAGTCTCGTCTTGCATCTATTGTTCCGTCCTCTACAAAATTCTCTGCTCTTGCCAGTCTTTGCAAATCAGGAGCTAGTCCGAGTGCTGCGGACACACTAGTGTCAATACGGATTATATCATTATTCATGACTTTCCCTCTTGTTATTAGCATTTCGGACATTCCTCTAATTGCATCAATCTGTGATACCAGATTGTTCATAATCTGTTTTATAATGATAAATATAAATACACCCATAACTAGTGCTCCTGCTATGGGAGCTCCGACTTCTGCTATGAGTGTAAATATTTCCATTATATTATCATATTAATTACGTATTGTATTCTTCCAGCTTTCATAAACTGGTGTAATTTTTTCCACATATATTATCATTGGTCTTTCATTAATTTCTTGATCAGTTCTCCATAATTTCCTTGACCAAATGGCACTCCACTGTTATCTTGAATGTTTACTTGCGTTTTGACTGTCTGTGCCTTAGCTTTCTCCATTTCTGTTTGAGCCTTAATTTCTTCGATACGCATTTTGTGAGCCATCTGAAGTAAATCTGCCATGTCTTTGTTAGTATAAATCTGAGTCTCGTCTGACTCCTCTAGTTTCTTTTCGATGAGCATATCTAAGGTTTCNGATATCTTAAATCTGTTTCGATATCCAGTATCTAGAAAGACCGTGTCTATATACTGTTTGATTTCCCGCTTGTTCAGGATCTCACTAACCTGGTTTTCGCTCACACCAAGTTTTGCGCAAACTACTGGGATGCTTCCGTGCTCCAGATAACTGTTTGCTATCTCTAGTCCTTCAGGACTCATTTTGGTTGCTATTTCTTTACTCATAGATATATTATACTAAAATTTTAGTTCGGTGTCAAGTAATATTTTTGGGGTGTTAGTCGTGACAAAAGCAGGTGAAAGTTTCATCATCAATATAGTCTTTTGGTTTTTCTTTTGATAAATCAAGTAATGATATATAGTTTGGTCTATTGTGTCTAAAACTTCTTTCCATTATTGCTTCTTTTTCTATCCACCAATCTGCTAACTCAGGTTTTTCGTGCATTAAATTAAGAGTAGTTTTTGTACCTTTTAAAAAACATAAATCGCAATTACCTGCTGCGGCTTTTCCATTTACTGTAGGTATTTTTAAATCAAAATTTTGTTTTCTCCAAAACTCTAAANCGTCTTCATTTGTATGCTTTGCATCATACATTGGACATATATTTATAGACCTATCTAATCTTGCTTTTGAATCTACAACTCTTTTTGGTTCGTCATATCTTAATCCTAAAACTTGGTACCACTCTTCATACCCTAAAGATCTCATGAATCTTTCAATAGGTTTTATTTTTAATTGTATAGTGCATATTCTTCTGTGTAAGTTTGGAAGCATTTGAGTTTTTATAATTAACTCATCAAACGGCTCGCCTGCGCGAGAAGCCGTCTCATAGTTTACAAGTTTTTGTGACCAAATAGGTCGATCGTCATTTATTTCAAGTTCTAGCCAATTTACTTTTACACCCCACTTAGTTTCTACTTCGTGTACAAAATCTAGTGTCTCTGGTAACTCTTTTCCTGTATTCGCAAAACAAACTATTATATCCTTTGGAAGTTCTCCACCATAAGCATTAATTATTTGTTTTAGCATAAATGCAGAAGTTCTTCCACCTGAAAAAGAAATACAAGCTGGAGTAGGAATTTTATATCCTTTTACATCTCTTGGTAGTTCTTTAGCAACTACTTTACATATTATTCCCCAGTAGTCTTTTTCAAGTCTACTAAAATTTCTATTATATCTATACTGTGTAAATACTCTTCCTTTATATTTGCCTTCATTCAATATAATCTCATTTTGTTTGTATGGTTGATTAGTTTCTGGATTGCATAATAATTTTTTAGTTATGCCTTCTTTATTTGTATAAACCCAATCGCCGTTATCGTCTTTAAATTTTTCACATCTCATAAAAGTATTATACTAAATTTTAACTTGGTTGTCAAGAATTATTTTAGAGTAGTATCATTATGATACTAGTCGTCGCGTTAATTCGTTTTTTTGAAATTTTTTAAAGTTGTACGTGTAGAGGAGTCCAGCGAGTTGGTCAAAAATTAGTCAACTAACCCCCCTGTATAAAATTTATACAGCTGTATAAATTTTATACAATTTATTTACTTAAACATTTATCAATTATTTTTCTAAATATTGTGTAAATGTTTGGAAAATTAATGTATAATTCTATATGTAAGGTAGGAAAAACAAAAATCCATAAAGCCTAGAACAAAGCACTAGCAAAGAGGTCAAAGGTAGACGGGGGATTCAGATATATAAGACATATCACTACTGAAAATAATACGCCCCATAACAAACACATTTTAACAAGGAGAATTATGAATATTTTAAAAAGATATTTTAAAAGACATCTCACTATCAAAACTAAATACAATCCTAACAATCCAAAAGATGTTAAGGCTTTCAACAAGGCTTGCAATATTCTTGAAGAACAAGGAATTGAATTTACAAAAGGTAGCGAAATTGTCGCAACTGAAATCGGAAAGAAAATTTATTTTAGATACTCACTCATTACTGATATTATAATTTGGATTATCATTCCTTTAATTTCTCTTATCATTATATTCTAATGTTTAGACTATATTTATTTATGGGAACTGATAGAGCAATCATATCCGACTGGGTTATGATTGCTCAATTCAGAACAGCAAAAGATATTCTTGATAAAAGAAATAGATTGATTAATCAAGGACACAATCCAAAAGATATATCAATCGTTAGGTTAAAAAGCGATACCTAATTCTAAAATCGCTTTACATGATCTGGTTTTACTGGACACCAAAAATTTTTTGGTTGCTGGATCTAAACCATATCTTAATTTAGGAAACTAAAAATTATGGAAACTAAAGAAAAGAAGGAAAAGAAACCTTCTCAAAAAATTCTTATAGGGGAGATTGAAAAACTTGATACGGAAAAGCGATTCAATCTTAAATCATTAACTAGAACTAATATTGATAACCTTATCGTTATTAGAAATCTTTTGAAGGTGTCAAATTGACACCTTCAAATAAACGCACAATGGCTTGTGTTATTGATACTGAATGCACTTTCATTTCAAGACAGCCAAATATGGTTTATCATTTTGGGGCTGTATTCGGAGATATAACACAACGACATTCGTTGCATACTATAGAAATGGATTATTATGTTCAAGAGATAATAGAACAAATTGATNTNTTTNTACATACCAATAGAAAAGGTGAGGATTACAAAGTCAATTCAGCTATGCGTAAAGCATGGAAGGATTGTATTAGGAATCCCTACAAGGTTAGAAAATGGAAACATATCATAGAAGAATTTAATGATAATATTAATTCAATGGGAATTGAATACATTACATCTTATAACTTTAATTTTGATATTGGAACTGGCGATAGGGTAGGAACTATTAGAAAAACACATCAACAACTTACAGATAAAACTTTTTATCTTCCTAGAGGTGTTGAGGTTTTTTGCCTTATGGATATTGTTGCAACTTGTATGGCAAACAATACATTTAAATCTTGGATTAATAAACTTGATGAAAATCAACTAGAACAAATGACTACTGAAAAAGGCAACTTGTCTTATTCAGCAGAAACAATGTTAAGGTATTTATCAAAAGATTTATATTATGTTGAACAACATACAGCATTGAGGGACGCAAGAATGGAATTTCGTTTACTCATGGAATGTTGGAGAAAATGGGATTTACATATTCGTAAAGATTTTGTAAATAATATTAAACCTGTTTCTTGGCAAAAATTTAATAAAGGATTGTCAATGAAACAAAAATTAGCTGATAGGAGAAAATAATTATGAAACAGCTTGAATTTGAATTTAAAGAAAGGAATGATATTCCAGACTTTGATACTTGGTATTCTGAAAATTCACATGAAAGAAGGCAATTCGGAGAAAAGCCCTATTCCAGAATGAAGGCAACTTCCGTTTATGCTGATTTAATTGAAAGCGATTTTTTCAGAAAATATAAAAAAGGTAAAAAATAATGGACTTAATATTATTTATTTACTTTTGCATTGTGTTTCTTGGTTTACAAGGTTTATACCTTTTGAAAAAAGAAACATCAATTACATTAATAATGATAGGTAATTTTTTAATTGCCTATCATTGTTTAGATAATTATCTTTGGGATTTATTAATTCTTACTTTGATGATGACTATTGCACAGCTTACTAGAATTTGGCGAGGTGTTGCATGAAATTGAAAACTAAATTTTGCGATAGGTTTTTTAACCTATCGCCACGAATTTGCATTTATGATTTAGATGGAACAATTATTGACTCATCACATAGAATTAGATTGCATGATGATGGCTCTCTTGATTTGGAACATTGGAAACAAAATTCCACAAAGGAACAAATCTTTAAAGATGATTTATTACCTTTATATTGGCAACTTGTTTCTGATTATAAATCGGGAAATTTCGTTGTTCTATGCACTGCTAGAACTTTAAATAAATGGGATATGGAATACATTCATTCAATGGGTATTTATTATGATAAAATCATATCAAGACCAAAAGATGATACGACCATTGACCATGTTTTAAAAGCGAATCAATTAAGATACTTTTGGAACTTGAAACCATTCAAAAAAATTCATAAAACATTTTATGACGATAATGAAAACAATTTGAATGCTATCAATGAATTGGGTATTGGAAATGTGTTTAATGCTGGAGAATGGAATAATCGCTATTCGTAAGCATGGGGAAAAATCGCTAATCCTCTATAGCGATTTTATAAGCCGATTAAGATTAATTTCCTACTTTGAATCTTAATCGGCTTTTTTTTTTTGGTTTTATTGGACACAAAATTTTGGTTGCCGACCATAAACCAAATTTTTAATTTTGGTTGTAGGATCTAAACCAAATACATGATCTGCAACATTCACGAGATTTATATTACATTATAAATTTGGTGAATGTTGCAGATAGCGGCGCCGAAGGCGCCAGTAGTAGAAGTATGAAAATTACGAAAGCGCGCTTGTGCGCCAGTAGATAAGTTAAGTAGTTTAGCTAAGTCTACAAGTACGCGAGCGAGACATTTGTCGCCTTTTGCGGGGTCTTCTCCTTCCCTCCCCTCCACCCCATTATTATATCATAAAAACCCACGCGTGTCAAGAAAAAAATTAAAAAAATTTTATAAAAAAAGCATAAGAAAACTATTGACTTGCGTGAAAAAATCCTTATAATATATACCATAATGACAAACAAAAAAGAAACTGCAAAAAGACCAAGCAAAAAAGTCTTAATGGCACAAATAGAAGCTAAAGGCGTAGACAAAACAATTGTCGCTTCTTTAGGCAGAGCCAACATTGACACACTTGTTTGGGTCAAAGGTCTACTTGACTAAATTCGCTGAAGTGTAAGCTACTTTATTACTCAAAGCCAGACATATGTTGCTATTGGCACGCGACATATGTCCCAATCGCGCCGATTATATCACACTTTCCCCCGCTTGTCAAGAGATTTTTTAAGAAAAGATGTAAAAACTTTTGCGGGGTCTGTCTTTCGTTGTGTAAAGTTAGGCGAAACCCCGAAAAAGTCCCGAAAAACTCTCAAATATCCCCGCTACTTCCCGAAAATTAACGCTTTTTACTTGTATATTCCTTTGTTTTATGCAAAAAGCGTGCGCCAAAGTGCAGTAGCGAAGTGAAATCTGCGCCGTAGCGCGCCAGTAGGCGAACTAAGTAGTAAATAAATGAAATATTTGCGCGATTGGCACAAAAAGAGTAGTCTTGCGACAGTCTATTATACCATAGCGGGGTAAATGCTGTCAAGAAAAAACTTATGCGGGGCTAAAGAAAGTTATGCGACGAATTATGAAGAATTTGCGACATTTGGCGAGATTTTCCACGAAGATGGACGATTTCGCGTCCGGCCCCCCGGAATTCGCTAGCGTTCTTTTCTTATGCTAAGCGTAAGAAAATCCTTGACGCGTAACAATACGCCATGTATAATATAGTTATGAAATTGAGAAAAATTAGACGACAAATATCAGCATGGCACAGTAAGTGGTATCTAACCACTAAAAGTGGCAAATGGTGGCAAAAGCAGAGCGCAATGGACAAGTTCGTTTTCAAAATGATAATGTTCTATGCACTTGCATTAACGCCTCTCATAGTAGTAGTGTGTTGCGTAAGTTAATTCAAAAATCTTACGCGAACCTATTGACAGGCTTAACAAAAAAGTAGTATAATATACTCATAATGAAAAATTTAATAATATACATCAAGGAAAAGATTATGGCAAACACAAATGCAGTTAGACCTAAAAACTATACAGATGAGATGGTCGCTCAGATGACAGAAGCCTACACAGCTAATCCAACAAGAGAAACTGTGGACGCTCTCGCCAAGAAACTTGGCAAATCTGTAAGAAGCATAATTGCTAAACTTTCAAGAGAAGGCGTATATATAGCACAACCTAAAGTGACTAAAACAGGCGAGCCTGTAGTAAGAAAAGCAGAACTAGTATCAGTAGTTGAAGCACACTTCGGTATAGCATTACCAACTCTTGTAAAAGCTAGCAAAGCTGACTTACAAAGATTAGTTGATACAATCAGCTAGTATCTCCCAAAGGCTGAGCAGTAGTGGAACTAGCTACTGCTCTACAAGCCTGAAGTATTTTCGGAATGCTTATCGGAAATACGCAGTAGAAATGTTAAGCATTCCAAAAATAGTTCTTGACTTGGCAGTTAAAATTTTGTATAATATATATAGAAATTGAGAGAACAGGGAAATCTCAGCAATAGCGAGCATATTCCCTACAACCGAGCTCTACCTACGAAAAGAGCTGTAGCAACAAAACATTCGTAGCGGAAACCGAACCGAGAGCCTAGGAGGTAATTGAGCCGTAGATTATGACCANACAATCTCGGGGGCGGAATGCTCTCCTACAAGGCAGTAATTCTTCAACGCGCGGAGATAGTATCAATAAGCAGTTGGAAGTGGTAAGCCCAAGTAGGAAAACTATCCCAACATCGCTAGGCGATGGGATATAAAACAAAAGGAGCCCCTAGCGTCTTGCAACACGAAAGAAACAAGCACTCTGGTTAGGAACACCACACATAGTGGATAGCAGGTTGGCGGAAGCAGTTACCAACCTACCAGCGACAACATAAGACTAACTCAAAATGGAGAACGCGCTTAGTGTGAAGAGAGTAGCCTTCGGGCGAAGAGAGTAGCAACGCG